>JACCDX010677530.1_pt1 | contig 13361 bp, 11 predicted proteins | sample 7449681 | NCBI WGS metagenome assembly JACCDX01 (sample SAMN15323450, study PRJNA562643) | freshwater metagenome | isolation source: river surface water | place: USA:Blue River Watershed | collected 2017-08-18
GAATACTGATGGAAAATCAGGTTTGATTGTAGCTGGACAAGACTTACCTCAACAAATGACTTGGGCCGATGCAAAGAAAGCCGTGGATGACATGGTAGTTAAAGGACCTAACTATGATTTTACTGATTGGCGCTTACCAACAAAAGACGAATTACAAGCTTGCAACGATAACTTATTTAGCCAGAACTTAGGTGGTTTTCTTCAGACTGCTTACTGGACATCTACTAACCACGTTACTCCTGAAAGTGCTATTTGTTTCGTATTTAGCAGAGGCAATTCAGGAACTCGTCCTTATGCTCGTACAAGCAAAATCAACGTTAGACCTGTTCGTACATTTTAATTGAACAATCCCTACCAAAAGTAATTTTATCTTTTGGAATACTATGAAAATCCCTCATCGTTCGGTGGGGGATTTTTTTTAATTATGATGCCCATCTTCAATCATATTATATTTTCAATTGATATCAAATCTCGCTGCGTTTCCGCTTAGGCAAGGATAATCGTTCAAGAACTCTCTGAGAATCTTCCTGCACTTCTTTTTTGTTTCTCCATCCCCATAAACGATCTTTCGCCTCGTTATACGAAATTTTCAAATCGATTATCGGCTTTGGATAATCTCTCCCTATTTCCACTTGATACCAAATCTGCTCCGCAGGAGTTAAGGTCCATGGTTCAAATAGTTTGGGCACTGGCACCTGTGCTAACGCTGGTATCCATTGCTTAATGAAAGTACCTTCAGAGTCATGATCTTCTGCCTGCTTGGTAGGATTGTAAATTCTCAACGTATTGGTACCCGTAAAACCAGCCTGCATTTGAATCTGGGGAAAGTGAATACCCGGCTCAAAATCCAAAAACTGCTTAGACAGGTGTTCGGCAGCCACTTCCCAACTCTCATTTAAATAATGAGTTAAAAAACTCACCAACATAGCACGCATTCTAAAATTCAAATAGCCTGTAGTCATTAAACTACGCATGCAAGCATCAACCAATGGAACCCCAGTCTTCCCCTCTTTCCAAGCCGTAATATGCAACTCATTGTTATTAAATTGCCAATTGCGATACCCCGAATTAATGGGCAAAAATTCCATGCTACACTGACTTTCAAATTTTTGAATAAAATGCTCCCGCCAACGTAATCGAGAAGCAAACTGTGTAAAATTCCGTTTCCATGGAGATTTTTTTGATTCTACCGCTTGAAGTTGATACACTTCCCGCAAACTAATATGCCCCCATGCCAAATACACGCTTAATCTACTGCAATTCATCCTCGCCAGTTCAGGCTTGGAAATACTTTGCATGTATCGAGCTATTCGATCCTGAAAAAACGAATATAAATAACGTCGTGCCTGCTTGTATCCCCCTGTTTGAACTATCCCAATCTCCTTGCTCACCTCCCTAAAGTAATTATCTTTATACCACATCTGCCATTCCTCATTAAACCACCAATTCACCGTATCAAAAGACGGATTATCAATAGGTTGAGCCATGTATCCATACCAGTAGGTATTGAAATCTTTACGATGTTTTAACCCTCTACGGATTCCAGAATAGGGAAATTCATACCAATGAATTCCTCTATCCGTAAACCACTGCTCCATTTGTCTATCCCTGGCATACGTAACCTCCATGCCGATTTCCTGTAAGCTAACTACAGAAAATCGTTTATTTAATGAAAACAAAAACTCAAACACCTCTTGCACTTCGGATTCAACCGCATAAAAACGTCCTCCAATCCCTTCCAAATAATCTTGAACATCGTTTACGCCTTCCCAAACAAATCGTTCATGTCGAAGGCTGTAATGCGACGATTTAAACACCGAAGGTTCGTGTATATACAGAAACAACACGGGCACACCCTGATTAAGCGCCCAACTAATCGCCGCATGATCTGTTAAACGAACATCCCGTTTAAACCAAACAACCATTATTTTTGGGGAATCCACCCCAAAGTAACAACCCACCCCATCGATGGTTTATAAAAAACCAAATCCGTTTACCCTTAACTATCGCTCTTTTCTTCTCTGGTATCCATGTTAAATGGGACATACAACGGACAGAAACGTATAAAAGCCGTAAGCGCAAACACAATTGCCAATAACAACAAAGTACTGCCCATCGGTCCCGTTATTTTGTCTAGATAATACAAAATCCCAATTACCAAAGCCACAATTAATCGTAACGTACGGTCCATTTTACCCATGTTTGATGTAAATTTCATACTCATTGATAATTAATCACATACAAATTTACCAACCCAACATCGGGTGAGCCATGATAATTATCATGCGAAAAGGCCAATCCAAACATCTTCTCCTACCCTGTTTTAACTGATAAAAATCATTGTGCTTACTGAGCAATGTCAGCCAATATTTTTCCAAGCTAATCGAACTTTGATAGCATGGAAAGCACAACTAAATACTTACACGAATTACACGCAGAACACCGTGAATTTAACGCTCAACTCGACTTTGTAATCGATGAAATCAGAACATTTAAACATCGTCTAGAGGAAGTTGCAATCGCCAATAACAAACTAGAGGTTATGCAACAAGTTGAACATTTTCAAAACCAATTTATTCGACATAAAGAAGTGATCGATGAACTAAAGTCAATGATTCATCATCACGAAAAATTGATTGCAGACTTAGCAGAGGCAAACAACGTGGCCACCGATCATAGAAAAACTGAAGACCATATTGAATTAAGAGAACAAATGGTAACGTTTGCGAAGATTTATGGCGATTTAAAGACTGAATTTTTGGGCTTCTTATCTAAAACACTATAAACGTAACAATCGTAAAATCCTATCAAACGAGCAATCAGCGAATGAGGGTTACTACCCCGTTATTTTTAACAGTAGTGGGATTATTTTCCAATTGGTAAGACAAGGTGTAAACATAGGTTCCAGCCGGTAAATCAGCACCCGTATTCATTACTTTTCCATTCCATGCATCCTTGGGATTAGAAGATTGAAACACCAATTGGCCCCAGCGGTTATAGACACTAACGGAAAATACTTTTACACCATGATGGGGAAAGCGCCAAACATCGTTTTTCCCATCTTTCGGATCTCCTGGAGTAAAAACATTGGCCAAATTAAGAAAGGGTTCTTTTGGAATAATCGGCTCTTTTGTTACGATAAAATCATAACACTGCGTATCCTTACAACCGGAACCACCGGTAACTTCTAAACAGACCCTGTGCTTACCTTCGGCAAAAGAATCACACCAGGATTTAGAAGTAAAAATTGAATCTTTTACAAAATTTCCTCCGCTCCATTTCCATTGAGTTCCACCCTTATCTTTACGGGTAAAACAATATAGTGGTTTAGCTGAAGAATCGATGGTAAAATCCGATATAATTTGAGGCTGAATTTCAATTATTAAGGTATCTGTAACTGGAATAGCACAATTACCCCAAGCTTGCAATACAATCTTTAACTTCCCGGAAAAACTGGGTTTTACGGTTAACTTCGTACTGAGCTCGTTCGCTTTATCGAAATACCCAAAGCTAGCATTTTCAAGTTTCCATTGAAAGCAACCACTCCCTCTAACGATTCCTTTTAAATTGTATTCGGTTATTCCACAGGGAATTTCCTGCAATGGAGTAATATCCACTATGATTTTTGGCGCTGGCACCCTGCATCCATAATTTGTATAAGTGGCATTTCCTTCAAAATCAAAATCCACAACGGCTCCGTCCTCACTTCCTTTCGCCCCGTTTATTTTCACTAGTTTACCCCGATCATACTCTACCGTATCGGCGCAATCTCCGTTATACCCCAAAATAAATTCTCTGTTGGCTGCCGTCCCGAAATTAACGAAATGGCCCGCCGTATTCCCAGATTTCTGTACGATTACGTACAACGTATCCTGTAAGTCGGAAAAATCCTGTGCATCGGGATTAAATGATTCCGATGTAATTATCAATGCCTGCGTTCTTTGAGGAATTCTACCGGAATTTGGTACAAAAATCAAATACCCACAATTACCAGCCGCAGCAATACGGTTGTTGAGCTTATCTATTTTCAGCTTTAACGAAGAATTTCCTTCACTAAATCCTAAAAATTGATTCTGTGCACCGTCACCCCAATTTACTCTACCGGTTTTAAAGTCGGGAACAGTGATTAATCCCGGAGCAATTGTTTTGCTCCCAATAACCAATCGTATCATTTCATTCTGTCCCTCGTTAGAACCATCGCACGCATCCACCAACACACTAACAATCTCAAAACATTTTTTAGGTATTGGATAGCCCCCAATTGTATTAGAATTTCCACAAGGTTGGGCGAACAAATTAGAGGAATAACCAAAGAATACGAAACCTACGAATGCAAAAATGATAATTCTAATCTTGGATTCAGCAATTACAGATGATTTACAAAACAACGCTATAAACGATTCCTTGGTTGGCATGATTCCATATTCGAAATTACTGATAATTATGCTATTTCTTATATCAATACCCAGTAATTTTCAGCCAACGATACACAGAAGATGTCCAACCCATCATGGCAGGTGTAGCATATTCCTCCGTGCTAACATTTTCATCGATTCCATATTTTTCTTTTAATTGCCCTGATCGATTAAATTCTAACTCCACTTTTTTACAATACGACTTAGAAATTACCGAGGCCCAAAATGAATATTGTTCCGGAAAATATGTACGAATGGATTCAACCGCTATGGCCTGAAATGGAGGCCAAACATTTCCGTAATTCCACTGGGTTTGGTAATTAAAGACTTCCAATTTCTCCAATGGCATCAAACAATCATCTTCCAAAAGTCTCAGCAATGATTCCGCCGATTTACTATGAATTTTGTAATTACTTCTCATTCTAAACAACTTCTGATTCGTATTACCTAAACCTAACCAAACAGGGAAAAACGAGGCCGCTGTTAACCGAGTTGATTGCATACCCCGTTGTTTATCAAAATCGCAGTAAACTCCCTTTTCTTTATTCCATAACAACATTTTCATTGCCTGTGCTCTTCTGGCAATTGCTTTTTCTAATCCCGAAATTCTTTGAATCATTCTCTCTTTTTCTATTTCATTTGTTTCGAAGACGAGCAACTGAGAATAGAACCAATGCAAATTCTTCTCATAATCAGCCAATATGGCATTTAAATCAACCGGAAAGAAATCTTCGCATCTACCCGAAAATCTAGGAGTAAAATCCCAACCGCTTTCTGCCTCCGCTAACCAGTGGGCAGCTTGTTTCAGCGTATCTAATTTATAAATATCCGCGTCAACGGCAGAGGGCACAACCCCAAGCGTTGAAAAATCCACATTCCATTGTAATCGTTGATTTACTACCCCGTAAAAATGTTTCAAATAGGGTTCTTTGGCATGGTGACCATAATGATTCAGTGCAATCCAACGAGACCCTAATTGAAATGAGTCCAAACGGTTTTGCATCCAAAATTGATATTCCTTTTCCAATGCAACTACAGCCGTACCCAACCAGTTTACATCCCCAGTTCGCTCAAAAACATCCTTTACCATTAAGGATAAAAACGGCGGCTGGCTTCGATTTAACATGGAAAAACGATTGGCATTGGGGACATAACCAAATCGATTTACCAAGTAAATAAAATTATCCACCTGATTTTTCGCCATGGTTAAATCATCCTCTTTACCAGTAGTTAATAATCCATATCGATTGGTAAAAAAACAATCCCAATAATACAATTCAGAAAACATTGCATCCTTACCTGGACTTGGAGAATAATAAGGGAACGGCAGACCGATAATCCCTGAGGAATCCTTTGGATAATATCGCAAACATTCTCGTTTGGCGGAATCCAAATAGGCATCAATATTTTTATCGGTAAAAGACTGGGAAAACAAGGAGCAAAACTGTACCCCCAATATTAAAAACCACACAACCCTTGAATACATTGAATGAATTTTCTTGTTTACCATAAACACCGTTATAAAACCAATACCAAAATCGTTATTTATTTACCGGAAAGATTGTACGAAATGTTAGATTTATTCGATCCGATACAGGCTTTTTAGTTTTTGGAAGCGCATGCACATAATCACGCTGGGAATTTCCAAACATTAACAGCAAGGATCCGTGTTCTAGTAGTATTTTTTGGGGTTCCGATGCAGACTCATTTACATTAGCTCCAAATAGATCCAGGGTAGAATTTAATCCAAATACATTTGTTTTAGACCCACTACCTTGTGCATCTGCATACAGTAATGGATCTTTCTCCGTACTACCTCTTTCCTTGGATTTAATATGAAACCACCTAGGCGCGCCTAAACTAAGCGAAGCGATTAAGGGCTGCGAACCTAATTCAATTTCATCATCCGCATGCCAACTCATCGAATCTTGACCCTGCCTGTACCAATTCAATAAAACAGAATTGAACCCTATACCAGGCAATAGTTTAGAAAATTCTGGATGCTTCTGAATAACAGTTTCAATAGAATCTTTGATAGCCGAAAGAAGTGGAGTAAGCCCCTGTGGTTGGTAGATTTTTCCTGAAAATCGATAGGCCGTACCTTCGTCTCCATACCACGCCATTAATCGAGGAAAGGGGATTTCTTTACCATACATGCGCAAACTACCCTGTTCCCACAGAGTTTCTGCACGTAAATCTCTCAACCACTGTGTGGCCTTCTCTTGTTCAATAAAATTTGGCCAATAGTACCAGCCTGAATTCACTATTTCTTTATTTTCTTATCGGATAAGTCCAATTCATCCGATGCCATCATCGCCATCATTTGCTTCATGGTTTTATTCATACCATCGGTTGAACCATCCAAGAAAATAACATTACCGCTACCCTCTGAAGCAAAATTCTTAATGGCTTCTGTCCACATACTGAACAATAAAAAGGAAGAATCCAAATTCGCTCCCTGCATCTGTGTTGCAGCATCGCTTAGACCCTTGGCAACTTCTTTTCTAAACAAAGCCACCCCTTCACCTCGCAATTGGGCCGCTATTTTTTCCGCTTCCGCAGAAATCTTTATCGCATTTCCTTCCGCTTCTGCCGCTTTGGTTTTTGTAATTAATAATGCCTGACCTTCGTTCTCTGCCGCTGCCTTCAAATTGGAAGACGCCACCACTTGAGCCATGGATTTTGTAATAACATCATCAAAGGTGATATCGTTCAATTGCAAATCCAACAAATGATAACCCCAACTTTCTAAAACACTATCGATACTATCCTTAACCGATTCAACAATTTCTTTTCTCAACGATAATATCTCTGCTTGCCTTTTAGTAGCTACAAAACCACGAACCGAACCTTCAATGGTACGAATTAATGCGGTCATAAAATCTCTATCATTCACAAATTTAAAGGCCACATTTTTTATCGTTTGCTCCTGGTTATCGAAAACAGAATACAGCAACATAGCCTTAAAATATACGTTTGCCTGGTCCTGCGTAATCGCCTGAAAATCCAATTCTATAGAACGATTTTGCACAGAAACCTTTCTATAAACTACTTCCAGAAATGGAATTTTAAAATTAAGTCCAGGAGACATGATTCTCTGGTACTTACCAAACATGGTGATAACATAAACAGTACCTTGTTGAACGGTTGTTACAGATAACGTCAACACCAACAATACCGATACAGAAATAATAATTAATGAAAGATCCATAAATCAAAAGTAAGCAGTGCCAATGGAATTACCCATAATTTTGGTCGATTATTTTATGATAATCAACGGGTTGATATTCAACAACTACTTCGCGTTGATTTCCATCACGATACCCATGGGATCGCAGGCTTTATAAGCATCGGGCAACACTGGTCTATCAAACACCAAGGAATTACCACGCAAATAGACCGGAATAGAACGTACAAATTCATCAGCTAAAAGATCGGATTTCCGCAATTGCTGATTCAATTTCAATAAGCCAGCCATGTCTGTGTTCTCTATCAAACACGGTTGTTTTAAGGCCTCATCTACGGCAAAACTGTACGCAGTTGAAATCCGTTGCTGCATTGCCTCCGGAGTTACATTCAGCAACTTCGTCAATAATTCAAACGATATTGCTTCGCCCGTATTAGCATCAAACATATAATGATTTCGTTCTTCTACATACACCGGATTCTTTACGGATCCTGTAACTTTTTCGGTTAAAAAAAATACGGTTAATCCCAAAAGAGTCCGAGTCCCTAAAACTCCATAAAAATCAAATTCCCCCGAAATAGATAAATTCGTATTGCTCACTTCTTCAGTTGATGAATCCGGCGCAGAATTAGACGCCAACTCCGGCGACACCAATGATTCATCAATTTCTTCATCGCCGTAAACACCATCTAGCTCATCGGCTACTAAGGATTCATACAAATAATTATTGATTGCAGCGGCAACTTCGGGTTTGGAATTACAAACTAAAACAGGTAATTCGCCTTTTATTTCCTGTAATATAAACTTTTTATCTGCGGTTGAATGCTTGTCATCCGCCAATGAATATACAACAACACTCTTCGTTCCATTGGAATTAGAAGCGACCCTTCCTCCTGAAGCAGCCGTTGGTTGAGCTTGAATACATACTGGAAATATGGCCGTTATCCCCAAAATCAATCCCGAATTCAATCGTTGCAACATCATCTATCTATTTTAAATCTGGGTTAAATGTATGTTTAATATCAAGGGTAAATCTTAACGAATGTACAATTTTTTTCAATTCTTTTGCAAAATTATCGACGAGGGCCAACGGGAGCCGATTTTATGATCACAATCACTTTCCCAGCTTGTAAATTATTTGAATTTAACCCATTCCACTTTCTTATTTGAGCAACGGTTACACCAAATTCAAACGCAATATCAAAAATATCCTCCCCTGGCTTCACGGTATGTCGCATTTTTTTCTCAACTACTTTTGTTTTATTTGGCTCTATGGAACCCATTGAAGAATTATTTCTCGGGTTTGCAATCGCTGCTTGGGGATTGATAAACGGCGATGTAGTAATCGGTTTATTAATTACTGGCTGAGATTTGACCGGTAATTTTTTTTGAGGAGTGCTACTCACTATTCCACTCTTTTGTGGTGTACCCGTTCCACTTGTAGTTTTTGTAGGATCCGATTTTGTAATTCCTTTTGCAGGAGACACATCCCTAGCCTCAGGCAAAACCGACGATTTTTCTAGCAAAGATGGGGTAATAACCGGTTTAGATTTTCTTCTTTGTTTTTCTGATAAAATACCATTCCAAACGAGCCAAACAGAATCCTCATTCAACCACCGTTGCACTGGTAAATTACCCGTATTCACGGAAGACATCAATTCCAATATCGACGTTGCCAATAAATTTCCTTTCAACCAATATCCAGGTTCTGTCATATGAATTCCATCCGAGGAAACTTTTTTATCTGCTTGCCAACGTGTTAGAGAACCTTTCGCCCCAGTTATCCAATAGTAATTCCACAACAAACAACCTTTCTGTTGAGCAATTTCTTTGATTTCTTCCGCCAAAGGATAGGTATGAACAACCTTTTTACCCCGATACTCCATGTCCATTGGTGTAACCAAAAGTACTAAGGAATTAGGCAAAGCATGTTGAATTATATCGATAGCCATTTCAATTTGCTCTCGTAATTTTTCGGGATAGGTAGCTAACGGAGCGACATCGTTGGTCCCAAAATCCAAAATCACCAACTGTGGATTCAAATATTGTAGTTGTTGTGGCAGCAAGGATTCGTAAAGCAACGATTCAAATCGAGCCCCGCCCATTCCTACAGAATGATACAACAACCCAGAAGGTTGTGCAGCGGCCATGGTAGAATCGTTCCTCAAATCAGCAACTGTATAAATATTAACACCGTATATTTCTATTTGACGTTGCTTTTCATTTAATTTCTGAAAGCGAATAACAACGGAATCTGAAGCGGCTATAGCGCATCGATATACTCTCCAATCCTCAAAAAATATGGTTGAAACCGGCAATTCCGCATTCACTAATTCTACAGCATCGGTAGTAGTATCCGATAATACACGATTTCCTCCTTCGGCAACGGTTTGCGTATAAAATGGAGATTGAGACACCACATCCATTGTCTGCCAAACCCTTCCATCCCAAATTTGCAGTTGAAACATGGAGTCAGAGCCATCGGCCCAAACCTCAACCATAAATTTAGTATTAACCGGCGCTGGGGGCAAATTTAAAAATCGCAATCTCGCTGTTGGATCGCTTGTTTTTATGGTTGCACCCAACAATCCCAATGGTAATTTTGGGGGTAAAGCAAAACTCTTAGCAAAGGTGAATTTCCCGGTAAATCGAGTTTTGTAGCCTCGAGGAGTATAGGTCTTGGCCGCCGCATAAGGAAATGCCAACCCCAATCCTCCCAATCCAAATACCTGCTGCAACTGCTTTCGCGCCACCAAAGACAATGCACCGCTCTGAACATGAGAATCCCCAATATGTAAGATTTGCAATGGCATACCTTGCATTTCAGACTGCCGCCGCCGCTCATTCCACTGGGTTATTTTTGAAGAATCTCCATACTGTATTAAATTCAACATGGGCAAACTGCCTTCCGGCATTTTAATATCTTCCGTTTGAGCAAGCAAATGAAAGGGCATCCAAAAAAACCAAATGCAAAAAACCAGTCTCATTCTCTCTGAAATTTTCCCAGATGCTAAACGCAAAATATTGAAACTAATTCCCATGATTGTGGTACTTGCTTATCAAGCAGTTGCAAATTTACCCTTATCCTTGGTTATTTTCGCCCAATGATTCATGGGAAAAAAGTTGTGGTAGTACTTCCAGCCTACAATGCTGCCCTCACTTTGGAACGCACCTACCGGGAAATCCCTATGGATGTTGTGGATGATGTAGTTTTAGTGGACGATGCCGGTGGCGATGAAACCTTAGAATTGGGTGAAAAATTGGGCATTAAACATCGAATCAAACACGAAAAAAACCTTGGATACGGCGGAAATCAAAAAACTTGTTACAGAAAAGCACTTGAATTAAATGCCGATATCATCATCATGTTGCACCCCGATTACCAATATACTCCAAAACTAATACCTGCCATGGCTCATATGGTAGCAACCGGGTTGTACCCCGTGGTATTAGGTTCAAGAATTTTAGGTGTAGGTGCACTCAAAGGAGGAATGCCCATGATAAAATATCTTTCCAACCGAATCCTCACCTGGATTGAAAACCTGTTAATGGGCCAACACGTGAGTGAATACCATACCGGTTACCGAGCTTTTTCCAAAGAAGTGTTGGAGAATACTCTTTGGGAACTAAACTCCAACAACTTCTTGTTCGACAATCAAATCATGGCGCAGGCCGTTAATGCGGGGTACGTTATTGGCGAAGTAAGTTGCCCTACCAAATATTTCCCAGAAGCGAGTTCCATCAACCTCCGTAATTCCGCAGTGTACGGCTTAGGGTGTTTAGGCGTAGCACTGCGATATCGCTTGCATAAACTGGGTATTTGGTCTTGGGAACTTTTGGCCAAAAAAAACTCAATAAAACCACCCGTAAATACATCCCGGACAACCTCTTCCGTAAACACCGTCTACTCTTCCGACTGATTCATTTGCATCCAAATCCAATAAGCACCTTCCATTACAACTTTATCGTTTATTGGCTTTTTAACGATCCAAAAACCATCAGCCGAACCCATAGTTTCGATTTCAGTTAAGCGAAACACACCCGATTTTACAGAAATAAAACAATATTTCTTTCCATCCGATTCGATCACAGCCGAAGTAGGCAAAACCCAATTTAGTTGATTATTTAGATAAACTTGAGCGGCAAAACTACTGCCAAAACGAGGCACCCCCCCCTGCCCAACTATAGACTGTACATAAACATTAATCAAATTGTTAGCTCCCAATTCCGAAGCTATGGAAGTGATTTTGGTTTCAACTACTTTACCATTTACAAACGTACAAATACAGCGATTTCCTACCGATAACAAATCCACATCCTGTGGTAAAGCTCGGATAACCCACTGTTGTGCCGATGGTTTTGTAAGCCGAACAACCACAGCATCCGAATTCGCAAAATCCCCCTGGTTCAAAGCCACCTTCTCCACCATTCCATTCGCAGGAGAACGCATGCTGATAAAAGACTGAATATTACCTATTTCCATCGCACTCGTTGAAATTCCAAGCAATGCCAATTTCGCTTTAAATGCCTTATACTTGGAATCCGCAATTCGAAATTGAGATTGAGATTCCTGCCACTGTCTCTCACTTATCGCTCTCTTCTCAAATAACTGTTTGTCCCTTTCCCAATTACTTTGCATCAGTTTCAATTGTTGGGCTGATTCTAAATATTGCTCTTGCCATTCAATAACAGCAGAGCCGGACAATGTAAACAAAACTTGTCCCAATTTTACATTATCCCCTGGCTTTACCTTTATCGATTGGATTATGCCTCCAACCGGTACTACCACGGATTCAAATCCCGTTGGTGCAGAAACAACCTCTCCAACCAAACGTACCACCCCACCAAGTTTCTGCTGCTCCATATTTGCCACTTTTATTTTCGCCACTTTTTGTTGCGAATCCGATAAAACAACACCCAAATCCATGGAATCTTCGGGTTTAGAATTATTTGCCGATACGGTATTTTCCGCATCCTTATTACCACATGATTGCAGTATCAATATACTTACCAATACCCAAAAACTATTTTTCATTTCGAAAATTTTCATTTTATTAATTTGATTTATAATACTTTAACATTAATTGAGTAACAGACAAATCCTGAATAGACCCAAAATAATCCAAATAATTTTGCGTCAATCCACGAACCAAAAATTCCCATTGAAACACAGAAATCGCGCCTACGGATAATTGAAAATTAGCAATATCAAAACTCTGTACAGAATTTGGCAATAATGTATTTTGGTACCTAGCCAATTGCCATATTAAATTATTTTTTTGCTGATTTAATTTATTGTATTCTGCATCAATTTCTAATTTTGAGAACTCCGCTTGTAATACTTGCGCCTTGCATAATAATTCCTTCGAGTTCGCTTCTTGTCGCACAGCAGCAGTAAACAATGGAACCTGTAAGCCAATTTGCCATTGAGAAAATTGCGGCTTTTTATCATAAAATACATCCCCCTGTGGTAACTGAATAAATCCCTGAAAACTCTGCTTTACATATCCCAATTGAACTTGAGGGTATAACATCGACTTTGCTTGTCGCCATTCCCAATCCATGCGTTCTGCCCTAGCCAATTCAAGTCGCAACCAAGGGTGATTGTTTCCCGCAGCTATTTCTGTGGCATTCCCATTTTCATTGGTTAGTTCAACTACCGAATTTACTAAACCTTGTAACCGAGAATCAATATACAGTTGTGGCAATCCATTCTCAGATGTAGCAGGCAGCAAATTGAATTCAACTGGAATTACTGC
>JACCDX011535639.1_pt1 | contig 13361 bp, 7 predicted proteins | sample 7449681 | NCBI WGS metagenome assembly JACCDX01 (sample SAMN15323450, study PRJNA562643) | freshwater metagenome | isolation source: river surface water | place: USA:Blue River Watershed | collected 2017-08-18
GAGTCGCTGGTAGTGAATCGATCCCACGAAGATACTCGTCTCCATCATGCGGCCCGTGTAGCCGTTGAAGAGAATCTCATTCCCCGCGGGCTCCATTCCCAAGTCATCGCGCATAAGCTTGGAGAGCCCCTCCAGTGTCACGTTGTTGAACGGGCTGCCGTCGCCAAGACACCCCATCCGCGCACACGCCTTTCCAAGCAGCGTCTCCAGAATGTGTGCGATAGTCATGCGGCTCGGGATACAGTGCGGATTGATAATCATATCAGGAATGAGACCATCCGCCGTCTGCGGCATATCCTCGGGTGCAAGAATCATTCCCACTGTGCCTTTCTGGCCGTGGCGCGAGGAGAACTTGTCTCCAATCTCAGGTACACGGTCCTGGCGGACACGCACCTTTGCGAATGAATAGCCCTCTCCGTTGCGGTTGCGGAAGATGCGGTCCACCCAGCCGAACTCGTTGTTTCGCATAGTCTTGCTGACATCGCGGAACCGCTTCGCACCAGCGGGAATCACCATACCTGTCGGGACACGCAGAGGCACCACCTTTCCAATGAGAATGTCGTCGCTATTGACGAACTGATTCTCAGGCACGAAGCCCGTTTCGTCGAGCTTTTCGTAGTTCGCATTCTTCATCTGGCGAGTCATTGTGGGGTCAGGGCGACCGAACCGCTCCTCTTCACCCGAGGACTGATTTTTGCGTTCTTCGTCCTTGTACGTGCGGTAGAAGATGCTGCGGAAGAGGCCACGGTCCAAAGACGCCCGATTGAGAATCACGGAATCCTCCTGATTGTAGCCCGTGTATGTCGCAATTGCGACAATGATATTTTGGCCCGACGGCATTCGCTGCGAGCCATAGAACTTACTCATGAACGGGCTCACAAAGGGAATCTGCGGATAGCAGAGGAGGTGGCCCATCGCGTCAAAGCGTTCGCGGTAATTGAGAGCGTACATTCCCATCGCCTGCTTACCCATCGCAGACTGGTAACTGTTGCGGGGAGACTGGTTGTGGTCTGGAAACGGGATGTTGCTCGCCAGTGTACCGAGAATGGTGGACGGATGAATCTCTGCGTGCGTGTAGGCACGGTCTCCATGGTCGACCACTTCCTGAGGATACGTCGCAATGTAGAAGCTCTCCGTCTCACCAGGGTCCACGTACTCCAGCAGATGATTCTTGGACGGCGTCTCCCAGATGAGAACCTGTTCCCACGTCTTCAGCGCATTGATACTCTCCAGAAGCTTTCCAGTCGTATCGGCCGCAATGTCGCGAAGCGCAGGCGCGAAGAAGAGAGGACGCAGCATGCGACCCGCCTCCGTGGTAATCCAGATTTCGCGCAACGCAGGGCGCCAAATCACACCCGTCTGAATGTGGATGCGGCCTGAACGCTTCGCATACCGCAGAGTCTCCAGCACAGACAAAGCATTGTCGTTTGGAATCATGCCGAGCCAGGCTCCATTCACAAAGATGCGAGTGTGCTCGTGCTTCTCGGCAGCCGAACAGGAGCGAAGAGGCATCAGCTTTCCAATACAGCGGATGTATTCGCGTACCGTGCCAGGATTGCTGTAGATGCTGACAATTGCCGTGCCACTCATATTCTTCACAACACCTACACCGTGACCCTCTGGAGTCTCAGACGGGCAGATATATCCCCACTGTGTGTTGTGAAGCTTGCGGGGAAGAACGAGCTTGCCTGTCTTCTCAATCGGCGTGGAGATGCGACGCAAGTGGGAAATCCCAGAAATATAATTCAGGCGGTTGAGAACCTGACTCACACCGATTTTCGTGGGTCCACCGACCTTTGCGGAGCCGAAATTGCCCGTGGCGAGACACGTCTTCAGACCGACTTCCAGAATGACCGACTTGATGACCTTGTTGATGTTGCTGACATTCAGAATGTCCTCAAAACTTCCACTCGCCCGCCAAGAGCCGCTGTGAATCTCCTTTGCGAGACTGGCGCGGATGTCCTTCACCATCTTCGTAGTGAAATACGTGCGGAAGAGGTTCGCCAGCAGGAAACCAGGGAGGTCCACACGCTTGTTCGGATACGCATCTCGGTCGTCATTGCTGATGCGTGAACTGTTGACCCAGAGAACCTTGCGTGTCATGTGGGCGAGGAAGCACGCCTTGTCATACCAGGTGTCTTCTGTGATGCCAATGTGCGGGAAGCACTCCACATTGAGGATGTCCTGGATTTTGAGGGAGCGATTGCCGCGGGCAGACCAGCTATTCACTTGAGTGCTAATCCACGCGAGAGCCTGCTCCTGTGTCGCCACATCCTGTGCCTCCAGAATGCTCTCACTGATAATGGAATCAAAGTGGGCGTCCTCTTCGGTTCCAAGAATGAGTTCAAAGATGTCCTTGTCCGCAACCACACCGAGCGCGCGGAAGAGGATAAACAGGGGAATTTCGGTCTTGATACGAGGAATGGCGGCACGGAGAAGATGAATCTGGGGATTCTTCGGGTGGTACATGATTTTCACCGCATTGTTCTTCGGAACCTGGTCGTTGTCGGGCCCGATGCTCTTCACTTCAATGACTTCCACTTCCTTGGTGGGGTTGCGATTGTTGCGGAAGACAAAGGGACGATTCTCAGACATGCGTTCCTGAGAGATAATGACACGCTCGCCACCGCTGATAATGAAGTAGCCACCAAAGTCCTCTTCGCATTCACCGAGTTTTCCAGGAGGAATGTGCTTCTGGTCGTTCAGAAGGCAATACTTGCTACCGACCATGACAGGAATCTTTCCGAGGTGGACGTTGGGAAAGAGGCGCTCTTTCATGATGCGTTCACCCTGCTTCGTATTGTTGATGAACGTTGTACGAACACGAACATCGACGAAGAGGGGGGATGCGTAGGTGAGATTGCGAAGACGGGCATCGTTCGGCATCATGGGAAGAATTGCGCCGTTGTTTTCAAAGATGGTCGGCTTGCGAAGAGCAATGTTCTCAAAATTCACCTGGACCTCGTATTCGTGGTTCGCACTGGGAAGATTGAGTGAGGTGGGAGTAGGACCCACGGCGCCTGTCACCGCATTTGCCATAAGTGCGTTGGCGGCGGTTGTAGAGAGGCCCGTCGCAGTTGCGAGTGCGGAGCGGGGACCACTCAAAGGAATTTCTGGACTTCCACGAACAAGAATTGGATTTACCTGTTGGACGATTTCAGGTATATCCACATCCATAAAATGATTGAAAGATTCCAATTGATGAGAGACAATCTGTTTACCATTCGCCTGTGCGAAATACAGCTCAAGAATATTCTTATAGGAGGGCAGCATGGGTTTGTAGGATTCCTCAGTACGATTCATGCTTTCCAATTTTTAGGAGTACCGCCTCTCCTTTCTTGAAGCGGGTTGTGTTTAGGCGGCATGTTCTTTTCTGTCTCTCAGAAATAGATGGCGGATTCGACAATAAAAAAAGTCCAGGTGACGGGGGCTGCCGCTGAAAGTTTTATTGGCGGAGGAAACAAGACTCGCAGAAAGTCGCGAGGAATGGGTCTCCAGAAAGGCGGAGACAATTCAGGTGCTCTCGTCCAACTGACCGCGAGCCAGACACCTTCTGTCTCGTCAACACCGACACCGATACCGACTCCCGCAGTCAAAGCACCAGTTGTAGGTGTCGCAGAAACAAAGACAGGCGCTCTCAACCCCTCTCCTATCTTGAAGGGAGGAGCTGGAACAGACAAGGCGGTCAAGGTTGTTCTCGCACCGAAGAGAAAGACCCAAAAGGTCGTGCTTTCTCCTGCGAAGAAGGTTGTCAAGCTTCCGGCTACGACATCACCGATGACACCGCCCGCCGCTGTCAAGAAGGTGCGGGGGAAAACGCACAAGGCGGCTCGCCGGATTCGCGTCAGCGTAGAGGGTCTTACCAAGCGTATGAATCGTGCGAAAACCATCAAAAAAGTGAGTCAGACACTCACGCTCGAAAAACTCAAAGAAGAGCTTGTCGCTGCGGGTCTTATCAAGAAAGAAAGCAAGGCACCCGAGTCTATTCTCCGTCAGATGTATACAGATTTCCAACTCCTGAAACAGCGCGCCCTGTAAAAATTGAAACCACCGACCCGCTGGCGGTATAGGTGCAAACAAATGAGTCGCAAACTGGAGAACTATCTCCTCGAGTCCATCAATCCTACTACCAAGATTAATACGAAGAGGACATTCGCCCACATTTCTGCGATTGTTTTGAGGGGCAAGGTACTGTCCGTCGCAACCAATCGGATGGGCTCGCGGTCCAATGGACCTGGATATTTCCACTGTACCATTCACGCTGAGATGGACGCCATCAAGAAGCTCGGTGACAATACAAAGATGCGGGGTGCGGACCTCTACGTGTGGAGATTCAGTCCCAGCACAGGCGCGACACTGAATTCCAAGCCGTGTCCCAAGTGCGAGTGCGTTCTCCGAAAGTGTCAGAGGGAGTACGGTCTTCGGCATGTGTTTTATACGACCGGCCAGCCAATGGCGACTCTCTGACGCGTCGGTGGGCTTTGGATTCCACCCGCATACGTCTAAAGCCAAATCACCTATTCCTATAGAAGAAGTCGTCGTCGCCTCACAATGTATGATGAATATGTGGAACAGTTCAAACTATGGCAAGCACAGTATGGGCCACAAACGGCTCTTTTTTACCAAGTCGGCAAGTTCTATGAATTCTATGACATTCTGGATGCGGAGACGGGAGAAGGCCAGACAACGACTCGCAAAATTTCTGATTTTCTCGGAATTAAATTGATTCAGAAAAAAGCAAGTGGGCGAGGGAATCGCGACGGTCTGTGGGCGGGTGTGCCGACGCAGAGTCTCCACAACTTTGCGATGCGACTCACGCGTGAAAACTGGACCTGTGTGGTTGTGGATGAATTCAAGGATGAATATGGAAAGATTACTCGGAAAATGGCGCGCGTTTTATCGCCAGGAACTCACATTGAATCCGCAGACAATGCGGCGATGGACTCGATGTTTCTCGGATGTATTTTTCTCCAGGAGCAGACGGCAGCTCCTCCGAAATTCGGAGCCTCCGTTGTGGATTTGACAACAGGAGAAGTTGTCTCCTACGAATCCCAGGCCGTCGGTCGCCAGGACCTCTGGGCTTCGGATGACCTCCTCCATTTTTTCCAAGTCCACCCTCCTCGCGAATGCATTGTCTACTGGAATGGAGACGCCCTCACGTTGCCGCAGGAATCCTTTCTGCGGGGTCGCCTCGGCCTCGCAACCGCCCAGATTCATCTGAAATCTGCGAATGGAATCGCGTATTTGACAAACCCACTCCAGCGCGAAGAGATTCTCACACGCACCTTTTCTCATTCCAAAGAACTCCAGCTTCCTGTGAAACAGAGACTCCACATTCAAGACTCCTATTCAATGGAAATGTCTCTCTGTCTCCTTCTCCGTTTTATCGAGGACCATTTCTCTTCGCTGTCTGAGACTCTCCAGGTCCACCGTGTCTGGATTCCAAAGGAGAGGCTGTTTCTGGGGAACAATGTTCTCACCCAGCTGAATTTTCTGACGGTGCGACCTGAAGAGAGCATTCTTCATGTATTCCTTCATACCCATACACTGATGGGAAAACGCGTGATGCGTCAGCGACTCCTGTATCCGATTACAAATGTCGCAACTATCAACTCCCGTCTGGACCAGATTGCGACTCTGCGGAACTTGCCTGCTGCGGAGCGTCAGAAACTTCATCACACCATGCAAACAATTTCGGACTTGTCTCGTCTTCATCGGAAAATCCAGACGTACACCATTACAGCGGCAGATGCCCTTTTGCTAGAGCAGAGTTATGGGCGGATTGCGAAGCTGGCGACTCAGTTGGATGGAACGAATCTTGCAATGAATTCGGATTTGCGCGCGTTTTTCACCGAATACCGCCAGGACTTTGTGCGCCATTTTGATATCGCAAAGGCAGAACAGCAAAGTGAGGAGCTGTATTTTCTTCCGAAGGAGATGGCACCTCTCACTGCCTCTCTTGAAGAGCAGTTGGATGGGTATCGGAAGGAAGTCATAACACTCATTGAGAAGATTGTACGATGGGCGAAATTGCCACCTGACTCTCTTCGGATTGAAAGTCGCGAAACGCTGCTCTATGCGATTACAGGCAGCAAAACAACCATGCGGCAAGTGGGAAATTATTTGAAGTCGGACCATCTGCCTCCTACGCCAGGCATGTCAGTGACAGAAAAGAAGAGTGGTGCGAATCTGAATGTTCCCGTGCTGGAAACGCTTCATCAGAAAGCAGCCGACGCGCGAGATGCTCTGGCCGCCGCGTTCCAGTTGGAGCTGGAGCCAATTTGCCAGAAACTCGTGGATGCCTATATTGAAAACTGGGGCGCACTGGAAGAATGGGTGGGTACACTCGACGCACAACTGACTCTGGAGCGTGTCGCTCGTGAACGCGGATTTCAGCGTCCAACCGTCGTGGAGGGAGACCGAAGCTCCGTTTCCATCACGGGTCTCTCTCATCCTCTCATTGAGGCCCAGCAACGGCGTGAAGAATATGTGAAGCATTCTGTCTCTTTGGGGACGTCTACAGACGACCTCGGATGGCTTCTGTACGGAATGAATGCGAGTGGAAAATCCAGTCTCATGAAGGCTCTCGGCATCGCAGTTGTTCTCGCCCAGTGTGGAAGTTTTGTCCCTGCGGTCTCTATGCGACTCTGCCCCTACACGTCCATTTTCACCCGAATTCTCAATCACGACAATCTGTGGGCGGGCCTCTCGAGTTTCGCAGTGGAGATGACGGAACTTCGTGAGATTCTTCTCCGCGCGGACAAACACAGCCTCGTGCTGGGCGACGAGGTCTGCTGTGGTACAGAGTCTGTGAGTGCGACGAGTCTGGTTGCGTCTGCCCTCAAGTGGCTCATCGGTCGCAGCAGCTGTTTTCTCTTTGCGACGCATCTCCATGGTCTCCAGGCGATTCCAGAAATTCAGACTCTTCAGGGTCTCCAGACATGGCACTTGCGTGTAGTTTACGATGTTGTGACAGGCCATCTTCATTATGACCGAGCTCTTCACAAAGGTGCGGGAAGCACGCTCTATGGTCTGGAAGTTGCCCGTGCTCTCGGCCTCCCACACGCTTTTTTGGAGAAGGCTCTCGGATATCGTCATGAGATTCTGGGAAGTGTTTCGGAGGAGGCAGCTCCTACCAGCACGTGGAATCGGATGATTTCTCGTCGTGAATGTGCGGTCTGCAAGAGCACACTGGCGAAGGACATTGAGGTCCACCACATTCGTCCACGGGCAGAGGCGGATGAGAATGGCCTCTTTCCAGATGGGACTCATCAGAACCATGTGCGGAATCTGATAGCTGTGTGTAGCAAGTGCCACGACGATTTTCATCGTGCCCCCGTGTCACCCACGACGGCAACGGCAACGGCCCAGTCTGCTTCTCACAAGTCAAAATGGACTTCGGAGCAGCAGTCAATTGTAATTCAAATGCTTCGAGACAATCCAGCACAAACGATTGATTGGATTCTCTACAAATTGGAGGAACGGCATGGAATTGAAATCAGCAGTGCGACACTACGGAAAGTGAAAAAAACAGGCACATTTCCTTAGGCACTCGCCACTTCCGCGGCGGGGGCGGTGACAACAATAGGAGCAGGCGCAGGTGCGACGGCAACGGGTGCGGGAGCGGCGGCAGTCATCATCTGCGGCGGCATCGCGATGTATGCCATCGGACCCGGGTCTCCCTTGTCTCCCTTGTCGCCCTTGTCTCCCTTAGGACCGGGAGGGCCGGGAGGTCCTTGGACCACTGTGGCCGTGGCAGTGTTTGTGCCAGACGCCACTCCCTTCTTCAATTCCTCCATCTGCTTCTTCAACTCTTCCAACTCGCTCCGCAAATTGCGAACCTGGATGCCAATCGGGTTGCTGCCCTGATAATTGAGGCCGCTGCCATATAATACAGAAGTCATTTCTGTATGACATTCGGGTATTGCTCTTTCATGTTTGGACGCACACACGTACACATACCCCGAAAATTTGATGTGGCGGAAATTCAAGGTTCCAGTAGAGCCACGTGAAATGATTCCTCCTGTTCGTTGTTACAATTGCGGCAAGGTACTTGCGGACCTGTATCGCACATATGAAGGGAGGCTGAAGGATATGAAGAGTCAGAAGGTGTATTTTGACGGAAAGGCGATTCCCGAGACTCCGGAAAAAAAGGTGATGGATGAGCTCGGAATTCACAGACTCTGCTGTCGTACAATCTTCCTCACCCAGATTACGCTGATTGATAAAATCTAATACAAATCTAAGAAGAATGGAATTGTTTGTACCATCGATATTAATTCTCTTGGCAGCGGCGATTCTCATGTTCGGCGTATTTCCCAATACATCTCCGTTTGTACTCGTCGTCATCGCGATTGCGCTTTTGGTTGCCGCAGGCTACCACCACCATGTTCTCTTTCAGGACGAGTACAAGCTCAGCACGTGGCAAAATTCCGTGACAAGTGCGACAGTCCCTTTTTTGATTACTGTCATTGTACTCTTCATGGTCGGCTATCTGTTGAATTTTTTCGGAGGAAGGTCCGCGGCTGCGAGTGTACCGAAGACAAACACGGGCCCGAAGGCACCGAATACCAGCAAAAACTTCACGACCATCCAACGTCAAGCTCTTGAGAGCCTGATACGAAATCCCTAGAGATTAAAATCTTCTGAAAAACCAGAATGGCCTCGAAAGGAAAGAGAAAAACCTTGAAAAAGAAGGCCGTGAAGGCCCAGCCGGCTTCCATTCCCGAACTCCGCGCCGCCTTTGAGTCTGTGGAGGCGAAGGCGGAGTCTCTGCGGAGTGCTGACAAGACAACGCAAATCAAGGAATTTCAGAAGGCGTGGAAATCCGCATTCGGCCGCGACATTGATGCGAAGGCCGTGGATGCCTATCTTCATGTGAAATTCAGTGTGAAGCACCAGCGTATGACACGTAAGAAAGGAAAAAAGCAGCACGGCGGTGCTCTTCCTCTTCAAGGTGCTCCGTTAGAGTATCAGACACGTCCCGGCATCGACGGAGTTAATGCCACATATCCCGCATACGTCCAACAGGGTCTGGGGTTTTACGACAGCATAAATCAAATCGGCATGAAGGCGGACTGTGGCGTGAAGGATTTCACTCCGCAGATTCCAAAGGGAATGGGGAGCAATCAGGTGGGTGGCGCAGCGTCTCTCAGTGATGCGGCCTCTGCCCTCTCAACAAGGCCGTTCCCCAGCACAATTCCGAGCTCTTTCTACCAAGACATGCGTACAGCCTATCTTGGATTGCCGCTCCCCGCTTCTCCTGCGGTAGAGGACTCTGTCTGGAAATACAAGTAAAGTGCGAGCGGATATAAACCCGTGCGAAGAAACCTCATCAGCGATTAGGACTCTTCGGATGGAACTTCGGGGTGATGAAGCAAGAGAATTATCTGAAAAATTACTTCACCTTTACTATTCAACTGTCGTCTACCCGTGGACGCGTCACCACATTGAGAGTTACGACCAGTTTCTCGCTTCTGATTTGCCAGCGATTCTGAAATCGGCGAATCCCATTCTTATTCTCCAGGACCAGATTGGAAACACAGGAGAATATCGGTACAAGGCTGAAATCTACGTGGGTGGTCTGGAGGGAACCAAACTCCAGATTGGAACTCCCACTCTCACTCTTCAGGGTGGAAAGGATGTGCGGATTCTCTTTCCCAACGAGGCCCGCCTCCGCAACATGACGTACAGCAGCCAGATTGTGGCAGATTTCCATATCCGCGTCACATTTACAGAGCAAAAGGCGTCGGGCCAAGGAACCGGCTTCAACCAGACTGTGGTTGACATGCATCCTGGCATCGAGGAGTACAGCTATTTGGCAAATATGCCGCTCTGCCAAATGCCAATCATGCTCCATTCTCGCTATTGCCTTCTTCATCAGAAGCCCGAGGCATTCTTGAAACAAGCGGGCGAGTGTATTTACGACTATGGTGGCTATTTTATCGTGAACGGTGCGGAAAAGGTCCTCATTACCCGCCAGGAACAATCCTTCAACACTCTCTACGTTCAGAATCAAGAGAGAGAGCCGCAAATTTCAACGTATGCGTCCATTTCTTGTTTGAATCCGCAGACACGCCAAGTAAAACGCGTCTCCTTTGGCATTCTGCGTCGTCAGAAGACAATCCAAGTCAGCATTCCCTTTGTTCGCAAGCCTGTGCCGCTGTTTATTCTTTTCCGTGCTCTCGGCATTCAAGCGGATGAGGACATTCTACGGACGATTTTCCCCAATCCGAATGACGCGGAGGCCCAGATTCTGGAGCCGCTCCTCCAAGAATCTGTGATGGAGGCGTCTCCTTTCTACGATACCTTTTCGGCCATCCAGTACATCAAGGTTCTCACAAAGGGATTCAGTGAGGCCCACGTGCTCGACATTCTTCACAATCAGCTCTTTATTCATGTGGAGAATCGTCCTCTTGCCCGCGCCCACTATTTGGCCGAGTGTGTGCGTCGTATTCTGCGTGTCTATGCGGGTTTGGACCCCAAGACAGACCGCGATGATACACGCAACCAGCGTTGTCTCAGCAGCGGATTCCTCACTCGGATGTTGTTCCAAGGAGTGTATACGACGTGGAAAAAGGTCGCATCCCGCGCCATCGACCAGGAATTCAAATACAACAAAGGAATCTACTCGGGCCAGGGATTCTTGTCCCTTTTCACACCTGCGAATCTGTTCCGCATTTCCCAGAAAGGAGATTTGAGTGCCTTGCCTGACCGGTTCATAACGCAAGGTCTCATGCGTGGATTCAAGGGCAAGTGGGGCAGCGGTGTGGGAGAAGAGAAGACAGGAGTTCTCCAGGCTCTCTCTCGTCTCTCCTATATGGACTTCCTCTCCCATTGCCGCCGTGTTGTCTTGGATTTTGACACAGGGATGAAACTCCAGGGACCTCGTCGCCTTCACACGAGCCAGTTCGGATATTTCTGTACGAATGAGACTCCTGGCGGAGCCAGCATCGGTATCACGAAAAATCTCAGCAATCTTGCGACAATTAGCATTGCGACGGACCCTGCGCCGTTTATCCAGTGGCTTCTCACTCGCGGAGGGGTTCTTTCGTGTGAGAACATCACACCTGACCTTGCGGCCATCTCTGTACCTGTCTTTGTGAATGGAGGCATCATAGGATACACCCTCCGTCCCATGATTCTGCGGGATGTCGTAAAACTTCTGAAATGGACGGGCTGTCTCTCCGCATTTTCCAGCATTTCCTTCGTGATTCGCGAGAAGAAACTCCTTTTCTACGTGGACGAAGGACGCCCTGTGCGGCCTCTTATCCATCTTGACAAGAATGGAGCGATTCCTGTAGAGAAGCTTCTGGCTGCGAAGAGCTGGAGAGATGTGGTGCTCGGTTCCTATCCTGACACTGTCGCGCGCGGCCTTTCCGCAACGGAATTCCTCGACCCTCTCGCCTCTCAGGAAGCACCCACTCTGGAGATGTATGTGGAACTTCTAAAACCGTATGTGGGTGTCATTGAGTATGTGGACCCGTATGAGGCGAATGAATCGTATGTCGCATGCTTTCCCGAGCACATCCAGCATGACACGACGCATTTGGAGATTCATCCGAGCACTATCTTTGGTCTCATGACAAGTGTGATTCCGTATGCGAACCACAATCAGTCTCCTCGTAACCAGCTCAGCTGCTCCCAGAGCAAACAGGGCGTTGCGATTTACTCCACGAATTTCGCGAATCGCTTTGACAATCAAGTCCACGTCCTCTCCTACCCTCAGGCCCCCATCGTGCGGACGCACTACTACGACTATGTCGCAAACGGCCAGATGGGGTACGGTCACAATCTTGTGCTTGCGATGGGCTGTTTTTCTGGCTACAACCAAGACGACGGCATTCTCTTCAATGCGGATGCAATTCAGCGTGGAATGTTTCACAGCGTCTGCTATCGCAGTTATACGTGCTGTGAGACAGATGACCCCCTCAGCAAAACGAGCCAGCGAATCGCAAATCCTGTGCGGACTCCGAAGTGGGTGAATCTGAAACCTGGCCTCGACTACAGCAAGCTCGACGAACGTGGAATTATCCGCGTAGGTGAAATGGTGGATGAAAGCACTGTTCTTGTAGGTCGTTACGTAGAGGACGAAAATGGAACCATTCAGGATGCCAGCACGACCGCACAGGTGTGGACGACAGGTCGTGTGGAGAAAATCGCAGTGATGGTTGGCAACAATGGACTTGCTCTGGTGAAAATCCGCATCGCACAGTATCGCATTCCTGAGTTGGGAGATAAGTTTAGCAACCGCCACGGCCAGAAGGGTACGATGGGAATGATGTTGCGCGGACACGATATGCCTCGTACTGCGGGTGGCCTGGTTCCTGATATGTTGATGAATACCCACGCCATTCCCTCTCGTATGACGATGGCCCAGTTGCTTGAGTCTCTCTTAGGAAAAGCAGCTGCTCTCACGGGAGCGATTGGAAATGCGACGACCTTTATGAATGAAGGGTCTCCTGTGGACGCAATTGGGAAGGTTCTTCAAGAACAATTTGGCATGCAGAATATGGGCGAAGAACTCTTGTACGATGGCACGACGGGTGTAATGATTCCTTCTACGATTTTCATGGGAAATGTATACACTATGCGTCTCAAGCACATGCCTGAGGACAAGTGGAATGCTCGTGCGGATGGCAAACGAGAGCAGCGGACGCACCAGCCGACGGGTGGCCGTGGCAATCAGGGCGGTCTGCGAATTGGAGAGATGGAACGAGATGCGATTGTCGGGCATGGAATCATGGACTTTGTGCGAGAGAGTTACATGAAGCGTGCGGATGGCACAGAATTCTTGGTCTGCAATTCCTGTGGCACCATTCCTATTTCCAATGAAAAGAAGGGTCTCATTGTATGTTCCATGTGCGACGGACCTCTCCAATACATTGGAGATTCCGCAACGACTTTAGAGCTGTTGCCTCCTGTGAAACGCAGCACTGCGACGTTTAGCAAGGTAGAAATGCCCTATGCGTTCAAATTGTTGGAGCAGGAGTTGTCGACGTATATGAATATTGGCATGCGGATTCTGACAACCCACGATTTACAGCATTTGCGAGCTCCTGGATTGCGAGACATTACAGAGGAAGAACAGGCGAAGGCGTTGGCACAGTCTCTTCCCACACAAGTCTTGCCTGATACACGGGTTGTAGAATTCGCGGAAGTGGAAGAGGAGGCTGAGCCGGTTCCCACGGATGACTTGGGAGCGTTGGCAGAGGCACTGCCTGTAGAAGGAACGGAGACGTCAACGGCACCTGAGCGGGATTTGGCTGCAGTGGCGGCGGTGGTCCCTGGCGTAGAGGCAGAGGGTGAAGAGGAGGGCAATGGTGGAGGCGAAGCGGTGCCTGGTGTCGTGGTACAGCAAC
>JACCDX011260344.1_pt1 | contig 13356 bp, 17 predicted proteins | sample 7449681 | NCBI WGS metagenome assembly JACCDX01 (sample SAMN15323450, study PRJNA562643) | freshwater metagenome | isolation source: river surface water | place: USA:Blue River Watershed | collected 2017-08-18
CCCTTAGGATCTAAGCAAAGCGACAAACAACTATTAGAAAATGTTAGAAAATTAATGCAACTTAAAAGACGCTAACAATTTTTGTGATCCCTGCTAAACGTTCCTATATTAACATCTTTCCTGCAATGAATACAACACACTCGTTTTTGTGATGGGTGTGTTCCTTCTGCTAGTTGTTTGCTAGTAATATCAGTCCCTAGGAAATTGTGCTTGCCTTCTGCTGATAATCTTTGTTGGACAGCACTTTGAATCTTCCCACCTAATAAGTGATGAGTTCTGTTGGCTACTCTATTGAGCTGATTTTGTCTGTTAAATTCAGGGTCAGCAAATTTGTTACGACCTTCAGCAACTTGACGCAACGCTTTTAATCGCCCGAGTTCAGATGTTTGCTCTGGGGTTAAGTTCATTCTATATGACATTATCCAGCAAGCACCGTAATCACCTTGTGCTAGATGAATAGCAAAATGTTCCTCTATAGTTACAAGTTTTAAATTATCGATATCGTTGTTTTTGTGATTTCCATCTATGTGATGGATTTCGTAGCTTCTTCCACGATCATCTCGGGGAATAGGGCCATAATGTTGTTCATAGATTTTTCTATGATTTGTTGAGGTGTAAATACGCATGCTGGTGCTCCTATAAGCATTAGAGTAGTTGGGAATTGGCGTTCCGCGAACTACACTTCTATTTATAACGCCAGCTAAATAACAACATGGATAAAGAGATTTTTAAAAATCACGAAGATTACTGGCAAGTTGCGGACAACATTCGCGACATTTACATGAGCGACGGCTCGCTAACCACATTGTTGGACTTTGAGCGTGTGCTAGATGAAGTAGATATCTACGCATTTAAAAACTGGGACATTGGCGAGCTGGTAGCTGGCCCTGAAATTGGCCGTTATCGTGTGACCTGCACGTTTATGTGGCCCGAAAAGCTCATGCCCGATCCACGTGGTGCTCGCAGACTGCTGACATTTGACTGCAATGTAGAATATCTACGCAAAGAAATCAAAATCCCCATCAAGATCAACGATCCATCAGATTACATTCCCGGCACTAAAAAAGCCAAGCTGATTACCAAAAAAGTATGGCTGGTAGAAATCACCATGCCCAAAGCCTTGATGAATGACATTCGCACAGGATCAATTGAAATGGAAGACGAGGACATTGATCTCAGCGAACTGGATCAATCCTACGAACAAGACTTAGACAAAGAAGAGAACCAAAGTGATGCACAAGCTCAAGACGCTCAACAATCCCTTCAACCCCAGCCAGCCGCTCCCGGCCCTGCTGTCTGAAGGACTACAGTATAAAGACCTAGATGGCATGATGAAGTCCACGATTCACGTGGACGAATTTGCTGCCAAGATGGGCGATGACGACGACATCATTGTGGTCAGCTTCTTTGTGCGTGATCTACAAGCTGCCAAGGATTTGGTAGCATGGTTTGAAAAGGGCTATGACTTTGTGCTGGATGCTGACCGCAGCCCAGGCGAAATCAAACCCAGTCGCTATCTAGTATACTTAGAAATGCGCCGTCGTAGATCTGCCCCAAGAAACATTCAGCAGTTGTTGGATGACTTGAGCACACTCACAGAGTATGAACCCAACCAGTGGGTCATGCACTACAAGGGACAGGACCATGATTGGTCGGAAGAAACTTTTGCCAAACTAGTCCCGTTGACACCTGATGCTTACCGTGCAGAGAACGAAGAAGATTTAAACAGCATGCGCACCGCCGCTGGTATCGAACCCAAGCCAGTGCATGACAAAAAAGGCGATGACGTCAAAGCATTGCAAAGCATAGCAGGAATAAGATAATGAAAATCAATCAAATCTTAGAATACAGAGACATGTGCAATGTCTGCGGGCAAACGCCTTGCAACTGCACACACGTCATAGAAGGTGCAGACGAGCGTAAACAAAATGCTCTATGGGCACAGATTACAGCACACGAAAAGGCTGCTAAGAAGTCTAAGGACTTAAAGCAACAACATCATTTGAAAATGGCAGATCAGTTGCGTAGTCAGTTAAAGACCAGTGATCTAAATGAATTTGCTCCTGGCAGCGGCGATGATCGTGAGCCCAACGAAGAAGAAATTCTGCGCCAGTTGGCCGCACAATGGTGGTCAGGTACAGAACAACAAATGGCTCGTGCCCAACAGGCATTAGAAGCCATGGGCTGGGAAATTGGTCCCGACGAATCCGGTGATGAAGACGCTGGAGTATATGTGTATCGCATTGGCGACGATGACGGAAAATATACCATTGCTTTTGGACACAGTGAATTATCATTGAACGAAGCTGTGGCGGAAGGCGCCGGCAATGTTGGCAATGCTATCAAATCTTTATACCAAAAGATCTATGCTGCCGGTGACGATGAAGTTGAATACTTCTACAATGACAGTCCTATTTTTGCACAATACTGGGACGAATACGAAGGCGATCTAGACTCAATCATTGCCGAAGTTGATCCTGGCGAATTGCAAGTAATTCTAGACGAACTTGAATCATATGTGCAAAATGCAAACTTGGCAGAAGGCTGGACTAAACTTCCAAGCGGTGATTATATAAATCAACACACTGGTGTTCGCTCATCTAAACCTCCTGTAAAGAAAAAACGAGGCGAGAAGACCGGAGCCGAATGGGACGCAATAGAGAAAGCAAAAAAGGATAAAGAGCCGGGTGTGGCAGAAGGCTTGAACGAGTTTGCTCCAAATGATGATGGTGGCGAAGATAGAGACCACGAATATGAAGTATATCAATGTAACCCCGATGACCAGTTCGATTGGATCGGTGGACCTATCTATAAAACAGATGATATGGGTAAGGCCCATAACATTGCCTATAATTTACATAAAAAATATCCAAACAAAGCATTTATGATTTGGCAAGAGCGTAGTCAAGGAAGCCGTGGCGGCTATGGTATAAAAGATGACGAGCAAGGTGTGGCGGAAGGCTCGTTAAACGAATTTGCACCTGGTGGCAATTCTGCTTCAAGCTATTACGCTGTTACTGCAAACTTTGTCAATGAGTTTGCTCAGCAAAAACAAGAAGAACTACAAGATCTAATAGATGCTGGATGGACCAAGCAAGACTTGGCACAAGCCGGCACACTAGAAGGCAACGCATCAGACATAGCACACTTTGAACAAGTGCGTGACAGTTTCTTAAAAGGACTAAAACCAGGATTTGACGCATACCTTCGCAGTGACACACAGTTGAAAGATCAACTGGGTGCATACTGGATGGAAAATGATTTACCGCTTAACCAAGACTGGGAAAAAATCTACGGCGAACCCTGGGGCGATGATGGGCTTGACGAAGGCGATGTTACACACACTCCAACAGGATTGATACATCGAGCCAAGGACAAATACGGCGCCGGAGAAGAACCATTTAGTCCTGTTAATCCAGGCAAATATGCCAGAGACTTAGACCATGTCAACAAACAGCAAGTCAAAGATCTAGATGCCAGCATGGGTATTACTTGGAAGAACCGCGGCACCAAAGGTGTGGAAGTAGACGAAAGCAAGCCCAAAGAAAAAGAAGCAGACTACGGTGCAGACTATCAAGACATGGTGGCCAGAGTCAAAAAGCTGGCAGGCCTGGGTCCGCTGAAAACAGTTTACGATCCCAAGAAGCGTGTGTATCGTAACATGCCCACAGCGGTACAGCCAAAGAAATGAGAAAAAGCGCCAACGGTCAAAGTTTAATCAAAGCCAAGCCGCAGACAAAGCCTGCGGCTGCTGCTGTTCCTGTAACGCAGCCACCTGGCCCTCCAGTGGTAAATCATTTAACACACAGCATAGGAATAAAACTTCAATGAGAGCGCATGAGTTCTTAGGCACAGACCAACGTAGGCCCACACGCGAAGGACAGCGTCCTGCTCGTGGGCACAAACCTGTGCCACGTTATCGCTCAGTGTCTCAAGAAGAACAGCTGGATGAACTGGATTTCATGGGCATGAGCCCTTGCACCAAAGACTGCTCAGGACATCTTGCAGGCTATCAGTGGTCAAAAGCACGTGGCGGTGTAAGCACAGCCAGCCAGTCAGACAGCTTCAACCGCGGTGCAGAAATAGCCAAAGCTGGTTATTAACGTTTGGTGTAAACGAAATACAACCTGCCCAGTTCGGCAGGTTCTTTTTTGAACTCATCCAAGTTCAAATTGTATTTTTCCGCAAACTCGTTTACTATTTCAAATGTCCAAGGGAAAATATCTACCCACGGGCCTGTCTTGTGCGGCAATCCAGGATTGGCACGTAAGAAAAACTTGCCACCGGGCTTTAACAAATTAACACAGTGAGCAAAGCGTTGTTCAATTTCGTCTTTTGAATTGAAGTTGATGCTGCCTAGTGCAATGATAACATCATGTGATTCGGGCTTTACTTTGTAGTCTAAAATGTCTACTTCGTAGTCAGCGGCATCGTTGTAGGGATCAATGCCAATCAAGTTGTTGATACGCCCTTTGAACGGATTGTATCCACAGCCCACGTCTAGCACTTTCTCAGGATTTAGTTTATTAACTTCTTCTACCAAGGCCCAGCCTGAATGATCGTATTCACCTGTGCGTGGTTTCCAAATTTCAGCAAAGAATCTATGTGTGTAGCGTTCGCTTAGATCTGCAACAATTTCTCGCAGAGTTCCACGGTATTCACAGGGCAAGCACAGCTCTGCTTCCACTGCATCTTTGAACTTTGAGTAACGTGCAGGGGTCCAAGGCAAAGCGTTTACCACAGTATCTTCTGTGATAGAAATGTTTGCATACTTGGGAAGATTAAACGCAGTCTGCAAATTTTTTGTGATTAGGTTAAAAATTTTGGTGTTCATAGGAAATTTTGATATATAAAGTAAATTTTATACAGTATTTAAAGGAGTCTTATGCGTACACTAAAATTTCTTGCTCTAGCATTGTTTGCTACATCGGCCTTGGCCTGGCAACCCACCAAATCTGTTACGGTGATATTTCCCAATGGGCCTGGGGCCGGAAACGAAATATCATTCTTTATTGCAGCAGATATTGTGAGTAGGAAAACTGGTGTTCAATTTGTTAGAGAGCATCGTCCAGGAGTGGATGGAAACCTAGCTATGAATCACTTTGCTACTGTTCCTCCAGACGGACACACTGTTGCTGTGCCAGCGTGTAATAGTCAATGGATCACTGCTGAAGTTTGGTATCCTCAAGCGTTAAAATACAATATCTATGATTTTGAGCCTGTGGCCAACATTGCTCGCAGCCCTTTGGCTTTTTGGGCGCATCCTAACAGCCCAGTTAATACTCCTGAAGATCTAATCCGCGAAATAAAAAGCAAACAACGACCTATTAATTTTGCCATTGGCGGTGGTGGACACAAATTGGCTGTGGAATACTTAACCAGTAAACTGGCTGTGCCCGGCGGCGATAGAGTACAGACCGCCATGTACAAAGGGCCAGCACAAGCATTGATGGATGTCATGGGAGGACATGTGGAGTTTTCAGTTACTCCAGTGGGAGTAGGATATCCACATGTTAAATCTGGTAAACTAAAACTCATTGGCTTGGCCAGTGAAGTGCCGCTTCGTGGATTGGAAAAAGCACCTCTGATGGGAAAGTATGCGCCAGGGTTGAATTTATATGGTTGTTGGAATTTGGTGTTGCCCAAAGGTACACCACAGCACATTCAAGACTGGTATCACAACAACTTTGTGCCTGCTGTACAAAGCAAAGAAGCTCGCGAAAAATTTGATGAGAATCTTATGTTTATAACTACCAAAGAACACACACCAGCAGGCGTGCATGCCAGCATGATGCAACTACGCAGAGACTGGATTGAAACAGCAAAAAGGATCACACCTTGAAATATATTTTTGTAGCCGGTGCTCCAGGCTCTAAATGGAGTTCGGTGGTCAAGAACATTTACTACTCACCTAGTATTGATCGTTCAGATTACCGAGACAACTGGACTTATTATCACGACGCATCAGGCAAACAGGAACTCATGCACCTGGGTGCGTATTTTGATCCTGGAATGGAAAGTGATTTGCCTGAGAATTTTGCTGAACTAAGCAAACAACAATTAGAGGAAATATTTGATGCGCCTTTTGAATCCAACAACAATGGCACAAGAATTATCAAAAGCCATATCTTTGCCAACAACATTGATTTCCTACGTGCCACCTGGCCTACTGCACCCATTGTTTTGGTGCATCGTGCTGATGATGCTTGCCTGGGTTGGTGGGTAAAGTGTGGACACTTTGACATCACCTATCCACTGTATCATTCTTATTACCGAGACTTAAGAACCATGGCTGGAATTATTCGGCAACAAAATATTGGCATTGTCAATGCATCTTTGGCGTACCCAGGAAAAGTTCCATACAATAATCTGGAATTATGTGAATTGTTGAGCATACAGCCACCACCCGCAGAGTATCAACAGGTGTACGAGTACGCAGACATAAAGGCAGTGGTCATATGAAATCCAATTGGGAACACAGTCGGACACATAGCAACTATCACTTTAACGATTCTCAATTAGATGCTCCGAATGAATGGTTTTGGCATGCTGCCCATTTTAAAAACACCTGGTCGAGGGAGTTAGACTTAATTATTTCCAAACAATTAGATCGACCTATCAATTGGCAGACTAGAAAGTACACCAATAATAGAACTACAGAATCTCTATATCTAACCGCAGAAGAAGCTGATATTACCGCAGCTGGGGGAGATGCAAAAATGCATTTAGTAAACGTTATCGATGACTTTGCACCCTATCCTAACTTGCAGGCAGTGATTGATTCGTTTGGTCTCGATCTCTGCATACCAAGACTACATTTGCAGTACTGCGGACAGGTATGGAATCAGCATGTTGACAACCTGAGTGCAGTGTATCCTGATGTAGATCCTAGTGCTGTGCGCAAATACATTGTTATGTTAACTGACTGGACTCCGGGCCATTATTACAATTATGGAACTACTACATATCAAGGATGGCGGGCAGGTGATGCACACGAATTCGATTGGAAAAATGTGCCCCACGGTACTGCAAATTCTAGTTATCAAGTTAGGGCTAGTTTAAACATAATGGGCATAGATAAAGAAAGATTAAAATGAAATCAAATTGGGAACTAACAAAATTACGCAGTCAATATCATTTTGACACTGCAAAAATTGATCCGCGTTGGGACACAGTGATATTGATAAAACAATTTGAAAATACTTGGGTAGAGGAATTGCAAGTAGCCATTGACGCCAGTCATCCTGTTACTTGGCGCACACGCGGCAGAGCCAACGATCCATTGCAGCGCCAGGCTGAAGAGTACGATCAGGAAGAATACGACCTAGAACGTATAGGCATGGCACGGGATTCTGTTGTTACCAATTTAAATTACAACTTGACTCCTGAACTACAAAAGATTGCTGACAGTTTTGAACTAGAAAATGCCATGGCCAGGCTGCACGTACAATGGCCCGGGCAGGTGTGGAATTTACACCTAGACAAACTAGAAAAGTGGATGCCCGAAGATCCCAGTCGGGTTCGTCGTTATTTTGTACAACTCACTGATTGGCAGCAGGGACACTTTTGGAGCTTTGGCAATTACACTTGGCAACATTGGCGTGCTGGTGATGCTGTTACATTTGACTGGCAAAATGTTCCACACTCCACTGCCAACGCTGGACACACTCCCAGAGTAACACTACAAGTAACTGGTGTAAAATAAACCCAACAAATCCGTGGGCGATTAAATATTGCACTATGACAAAACGTATCTTAATCATGGGCTTGCCCGGTGCTGGTAAAACATACCTAGCACAATATATCTTAGATCATTTGCAAGCTGCAAATAAAAAAGTTTCGTGGTTCAACGCCGATGATGTTAGAAAAAAATACGATGACTGTGACTTTTCAGAGTCTGGGCGCATACGTCAATCAAAGCGCATGCGAGATTTGGCCGATGCGTCAGGCACTGACTATGCAATCTGCGACTTTGTGGCACCACTCAAAGCCATGCGTGACAACTACAAAGCAGACTGGACAGTATGGGTAGACACCATACGTGAAGGACGCTATGCAGATACCAATGCAATGTTCCAGGAGCCAGAGGTATACGATTTCCGTATCACAGAGCAGTCTGCAGAAAAATGGGGCGAATTTGTGGCGCACCACATCCTGGGCAACTTCCGTCGTCCTGTGTTTGACTGGCAGGCGCCCACTGTGCAAATGTTGGGTCGCTGGCAACCTTGGCACGAAGGACACCGGGCGTTGTTTGAACGTGCTATACAAAAAACTGGTCAAGTTGTAATTCAAATTCGAGACTGTCAAGGTTGGCAAGGATCAAATCCTTTTGAAATTGAAAAAGTAAAAAAATTCATTCGTAGAGATTTAGATCCTATCTATCAAGGCAAATATGAGATTCAAGTTGTGCCTAACATTGTGAATATAACTTACGGCAGAGATGTTGGTTACAAAATTGAACAAGAATCATTTGATGAGACAATCACAAATATTTCAGCTACAAAAATAAGAGAACAAATGAAAAAAGCAGGCAAATTTTAAAAATAAAATAGAGATGTTACTTTCAAAATTTATTCTAGTCTCAAGAACGAATCAAAGATTGACCGAGTCTGGAGTAGATTCTCTAGAACACTGCTTAGACCAAACTTACTTTTTAAACTATCCCTACAATGTTTCATATCAGTACAATAGTCGCGGGTTTAGAGATTCCGAATGGCCAATCTCTTCTGATGAATTAAAAAATTCAATATGGTGTTTCGGAGATAGTTTTACTGTTGGTCTTGGCAATCCAGTAGATCATATTTGGCCACGTTTACTTGAGTCGCAAACTGGCAGTAGGACAATAAACATCAGCATGGATGGAGCCAGTAACAATTGGATCGCTAGAAAAATACAAGAGTTAGTTTGTGAGGTTGTTCCCAAAAATATAATTGTTCAATGGTCTTATGCTCACAGAAGAGAGCTAACCGATCAAAGCAAACTCAGTGCCATAGCAAACACAAAATGGTTAAACTTTTACAAAGACATCAAAGACCCAACTTGGCCAGAGTGCAATCATATCAATGACATCAATAAGTTGCCAAAGAAAGTTACAGATGAGATTAGAGATGTACATATTAGAAACGGATATGATTGGTTATCTTTGAACTCTGATAACTTAGATCAATACTGCACCGATGAAGAAAAAAAACTTCATTATGATGATTTAAGAGCATGCGATAGAGAAAATTTAATCAATTGCATAAATCAGGTCATGGACATCTGCTCTCAATACAATATTAATCTAATTCAAACTTTTATACCAAACTATGCAGACAGTGAAACAGACAAAAATATAATAGCGCATTTGATCAACACAAAAGCCAAGTTTGTGCCAATGTTCACGTGGTTAGACGTTGCACGTGATGGACACCATTATGGATTAAAAACTGCTGAATTTTTTATTAAAAATATTCAACTTTTGATCAGCAAAGATGATGGTTTAGTCCAGAATTGATTTTCAGTTTGGATGCTGTTTGTAATTCCGTCGTCAGTGACTGTAGACGATATGTCTGGATTTAGTTCAGCCCATTGATTAAATATTTCTATCAGTTGATTAAAATTTTTCACAATTTTCTTTTTTTCACCCAACGTTTGTTTTTTAATAGGCGGGCCGCTGATGATAATGCCTAATTCAATCATTTGATCAATGGTTTTCTGTGCTAACGAATATCCTTCTTTCAACGGCGATAAACTATCATGTCTATCTTGTTTCAGCAAAGGCAATATTCCCTGCTGTTGAATGTAATCTTTAACGAACTGTGTTTTAATCAATTCTGGTAGTTGATTTATATCTTCGATTGAACTTACCGCAGGCCAGGGCTCCGGAGCAAATTTTTGATAGTACTCCAGCATAGCAGGTTGCTCTAATACTAGTTTTTCGGCGCTGGGCGTTTGATCCAATAACAAACTTCCAATGTCGCTGCGAGCATAATGCATTTTATTCCAAGAATTAAATGTTATGCCAAAGTTTTTTTCCCAGGTCACTTGTTGGGGCTGGTTGGCAAACACAGGTAGTTCTAATATAAACTGTTCAAGCCGTGGAATGTCTTTCTCGTAGTTAAAGTACGTGCTTATATTAAAATACTGTTTACTCCAGTTTATGTAATCACGATAAGCATTTAACTGATTAACGAATACCTGTTCATTTAATTCTACACCTGACCTATATATGTCGTAAAACGTATCAATTTTTTCGTAAGCTGTGTAGACATTTAATTTTTTTGTAATACTGTTAAGTGTCATGCTCAATGCGTGTTCAAACACATTACTGCGCTGGCATGCAATAACGTAAAAATTTTCGTTGAGATAATTGTAAAATGGAATTTGTTGTTCTATTGTATCGTTGCGACGACGAATGTGATAGTGTGCAAGTCTAGAAGTTTTGTAGTGGTCAACACTGCCGAGCAATTTAACTATTTCTTCTAACGTTTGATAGTACCCCCAATTTTTAACTGCTTTTTTCCCTACTAGCTCCCTGTTGAATTCTAAACTATAGTACTTTTCCAGTCCGTTTGTTAGTTCGTGCAAATTAATAATTGGGCGGCCAAATGTATGAAATTGCATATAAATTGTCAGCATTCTTTGCAACAATGTGCTGCCCACTGCATCAGGAGTCAAAATTAATACATTCATATCGCATATTTAAGTATGTTATTGACGGCTGAGTTATTTGTTGCATAGTATTCCAACTAAATACAGCATTATGTGGATTCTACACTTTCTTCCTGATGCAGTGATTCTTTGGTTCTGCAACATTCTGCTGTTGGTGGGCATTGGCCTTACTGTGGCAGGTTTTTACGCACACCGTATTCCCTTGGTGTGGCAATATCAGTTGCCCTTCAAAGTCCTGGGCATTGCACTGTTGGTCCTGGGTGTGTATTTCCGTGGCGGGTACGCTGTGGAACAGACCTGGCGTGAGCGAGTGGCAGAAGTAGAAGCCAAGCTGAAAGTTGCAGAAGAGCAGTCAGCAAAAGAAAACACACGTATACAAACCCGGGTTGTTAAAAAGACCGAATACATCACACGTCGCGGTTCAGACATCATTCAGTATGTTGACCGTGAAGTAGTTAAATACGACGAGAGTTGTCGGATTCCCCGACCATTTATAGAAGCACATAATCGTGCCGCGGAGGCACCGCCCAAATGAGATACAGAGAAATATTAGAAGCTTGTTGGACTGGTTATAGACAAGCAGGCATGAAGAAAAAAGGCGATCGTATGGTGCCCAACTGTGTGCCTGTGAGCGAGCAAGACCTTGAAGAAAATCTGCGCAAGTGGTTCAAAGAAAAATGGGTGCGTTTTGGTCCTGACGGTAAAATACGCGGTGCCTGTGCTAGAGGTGATGATTCAGAAGGCAAGCCAAAATGCTTGCCACAATCAAAAGCACACAGTCTAGGTAAGAAGGGTCGTGCAAGTGCTGCGTCACGCAAGCGTAGACAAGACCCCAATCCCGAAAGAAGAGGAGCGGCTATCAACGTGGCCACTAAGAAAAAATGAGAATTGATCAAATACACGAATCATATCAACAGTGCCCAGAGTGCGGAGGTCCGGCCTTTGGCGATTTGCTGCTGGCCGAAAAGAAAGACGCTTGTTATAGCAAAGTTCGCAGTCGCTACAAAGTATGGCCGTCGGCTTATGCATCAGGTGCTTTGGTTCAGTGTCGTAAAAAAGGTGCCGCCAACTGGGGCAACAAGAGCAAGAACGAAGACGTGGCGGAAGCCAGCAGTGCAGCACAGCAAGCAGCCATTGCAATAAACATGAAGAAAACAGGAAACAGACCCATGAACGAATACAACGCAGAATACGATGACGAGGCCGGTATGGCTGACAACAACTTGGAGACATTGCAACGTGCTGTCAAAGGCATTGATGACTTGATTGATGCTGGGGATAATTTGCCAGAATGGTGCCAAGAAAAGATTGCCAATGCTAAATCTATGTTGGTGGCTGTGTGGGATTACATGTATAGTGAAGAAGCATCAGACGAAGTAGACCCCGAAGTTGATGCTATGTTTGAAGCCATAGACACCATGGCTCGTGCCTTGGCTCGCAAATACAATGTGTCACTGGACGAAGCCTGGGCGTCGTTTGAAACTCTGCCTGATCATGTTCTTTACGAAACAGCGCAATATCGCCTGCAACAACTCAACGAAGACTGGCAAAAGGTCAACAAGCAAGACAAAACAGACGGCATGAGCCGCAAAGCTGTCAAAGCATACCGCAGGGAAAATCCTGGCAGCAAACTAAAGACAGCAGTTACTACCAAGCCCAGCAAACTAAAGAAGGGCGGCAAAGCTGCCAAGCGCCGCAAGAGTTTCTGCGCTAGAATGCGTGGCATGAAGAAGAGCCGTGCCAGTGCTAAGACCAAGCGCAATCCAAATAGCCCAATCAACAAGGCTCTACGCCGCTGGAACTGCTGATATGAAATTAAGAGAAGTCATTATTGAAGACGCTGAGTCTGCCACAGGGTCAAACGACTATGAGCAGATGCAGGCCTTTGTTCGCGCCAACAAGGTTCAAGGCATTCCGCCAGAACAACAAATTGCACTGGCCTTGTTCAAAGAGTTAAAAAAGCAAAAGCAACAAAACGCCAATCTCAGCGATGAACTCAACGATGCTGAACGACGCATTGACCAAGCCACACAAAGCGGCAAGTTGCAAGGCCAAGAGCTTGGCATGCACAAGGGCGAGCTAGAAAAAGAACGCAAACGCGGCGAACAACAAAAAGCCGAAGTAGGTAAACTGGGCCAGGCTTATGCTGAACGTGAACAAGCCAGCAAAGAGCAAATTGAAGATATCACTGCCAAACTAGATGCAGTAAAGACCATGCCGGGTGTTGGTAAAGAAGCAGCAGAGAAATTGGAAAAACAAATTCAAGAGCTCACTGAAAAAGGCATGTCTGTAGAGCATGTGGAAAAACTTGAACAAAGTATTGCGGCTATTCAGAACATGCAAGTGGCAGACGAAGACACAATCAATGATCTTGTTGGTCAAGTCAAGGACGCACAAAATACCGCTGCTGAGTTGGAAAAAACAAAACAAGAGTTTGGTGGATACATCAGTCAAGCAACTCAAACAGCCGAACAGCAGCTTGCACTGATGCAACAACAAATTGCCTATCTCAATCAACTATCAAATCAATTAAACATTGCTGTCACTGATGTCATTCCTGGCAGCTTGGAAAACATCACTGCTAAGGTAGATGAACTTGACGGCGAAAACGAAGATGTATATAACGAGTTAGAAAAGCACGATGCTATGTTGAATCAGTTGACTGGAACTCCCAAGCCAACACCTGCACCAACACCTGCACCA
>JACCDX011547212.1_pt1 | contig 13356 bp, 9 predicted proteins | sample 7449681 | NCBI WGS metagenome assembly JACCDX01 (sample SAMN15323450, study PRJNA562643) | freshwater metagenome | isolation source: river surface water | place: USA:Blue River Watershed | collected 2017-08-18
AGACTTCAAGAAGGGCTACATCAAGAAGGCCCTCGACCAGAACCAGTGGAACAAGGCCCAGGCGGCCCGGGTGCTGGAGGTGGATCCACGCACCATCTTCCGCTACATCGAGAAGTTCGATGACTAGGTCGCGTCTGGCGGGCGTCCGCGGCGTTGCCGACTGCGCTGCGTCCTCACGTGGGTCCGTCCACGCTCCGGGCGCTCCTCGCCGGCGACGCGCGCTCGCGACGCCATGGAGCTTCGCTAGCGTCTCCCTCCGCGGCGTTGCCGACTGCGCTGCGTCCGCAGGGGCGCGATGCTCGCGGCGCCTTGCGGCCACCTCGCCAGCCGCGACCTGGCGTTGCCGTGGAGCGTCGAAAGTGTCGGCCCCTGGGGCGTCCACACCATGAAAAACGACGGCCAGCGCGCAGGACGCCCTTCGGGCGGCCTTCGGATCCCTGGCGTGGCGTTCGGCTGGCGAGCAGCGCGGGTCACCGTCCTGGTCGTCATGGCGACCGCGCTTCTCCCCTCCCCCGCCCTCGCCGTCGACCGCCAGGACCCGCGCGCGCTCGGGAGCATGAAGACCACGACCGACTACCTCGTGGACCTGGTCGGCTCCGAGGGGCCGGACCGGCTCTTCGCGGCGCGCGTCCTCCGCAGCCGCGTGAAGCGTGCGAGCACGCTCGCGAGCGGCGACCCCGACAGCCTGACCGCCATGGAGGCCCACGCCGACCTGGATGAGCTCACCCGTGAGCTGCCCGGCCGTTGTGCCCTCGCCATGACGCAGGAAGACGTCGTTCCCGCCTGCGCCGACGCCCTTGCGAGGCTCGGGGCGACGCAGAGCGTCCCGGTCCTGCTGGACGTTCGCGCCCGCGCCACGAAGAACCGCACGACGAAGGCCGTCGACAAGGCGCTCGTGAAGCTCGGCGTGGACCCCATGGCGGCACCGATGCCGTCCGCAGGGTCTCCGCCGCCGGCAACCGCAGCCCCCACCCGGGAGCCGGCGCGGTGATCACCGTCGGCCTGACCGGGGGCATCGCCTGCGGAAAGTCCACCGTGGCGAACCTGCTCCGCGCCCGGGGCGTCCCCGTGCTGGATCTCGACCTGGTGGCACGTGAGGTCGTCGCGCCGGGCACGCCCGCCCTGACCGAGATCGCCGCGCGCTGGCCGAGCGTCGTGCACCGCGGCGCGCTCGACCGAAAGGCGCTCGGCGCCATCGTGTTCGCCGATGCCGATGCCCGCCGCGCCCTCGAGGCCATCACCCACCCGCGCATCTGGGCCACCATGGAGGCCTGGCTCGCCGCGCGCGCCGCAGAGGGCCACCCCGCCGCCGTGGTCGAGGCCGCCCTGATGGTCGAGACCGGAACCTGGCGCCGCTACGACCGGCTCGTCGTCGTGAGCTGCGCGCCCGAGGTGCAGCGGGCGCGCGTCATGGCCCGTGACGGGCTCTCGCCTGCGGAGGCGCAGGCGAGATTGGACGCGCAGATGCCGATGGCGGAGAAGGAACGGGTGGCGAGCGCGGTCGTGCGGAACGACGGCCCCGCGAACGACCTTGCCGCCGTCGTGACGGACGCATGGAGCAGGATAAATCTTTCAGCGTGCCCCCCGCTCCAGTCGACCTTTTCGCGCTGATCCGCACCGAGCTCGCCAATGAGCGCACGCTCCTCGCGTGGCTCCGAACTTCCCTGGCGCTCGCGGCGGCCGGGGCAGGCTTGCTGCGGCTGGGAGGTCCCTCCGACCGGCCCTACGCCATCGCTGCCTTCCTCGCCGCCGTGTTCGTCGCCGTCGCGGGCGTCGGACGCTTCGCGCACGCGAGGGCCTTGATCGCCCGCGTACCCACCCGACGCACCGGACCTGAGTGACGCGCACGGCGGCGTGAACCTCGCCACACCGGGCAGGGGGCGTTGCGGGGGACGCCCCTCCCCCTACGAATCTCCACCCCGACGGCACGGCGACGTGCTACACGCGGCGCGATGTTCCCTACGACGACGCCTGAAGCCCTCCTCCGCGCCCTCTCCGAGAAGGGCTACGACGCCCCGACGCCCGTGCAGGCGCTCGTGGGCGATTCCCCCAACGACCGCGATCTCCTCGTCTCCGCGCGCACGGGGTCCGGCAAGACCGTGGCCTTCGGCCTGGCCTTCGCCCAGACCGTCCTCGAGGCGGCGCCGGCCACCGAGGTCCCCGCCGGCAACGGCCCTCGCGCCCTGATCGTCGCCCCCACCCGCGAGCTCGCCCTCCAGGTCGCCCGCGAACTAGAGTGGCTCTACGCGAAGGTGAACTGGCGCGGCCCCGCGGTGGCGACCTGCGTCGGCGGAACCGAGCCGCGTCGCGAGGCCCGTGTGCTCGACCAGGGCCCGCTGCTCGTCGTCGGGACGCCAGGGCGTTTGTGCGACCACCTCTCCCGCGGCCGCCTCGACCTCTCCGGGGTGCGCGCCGTCGTGCTCGACGAGGCCGACGAGATGCTCGACATGGGCTTCCGCGACGAGCTCGAGACGCTCCTCGACAAGGCGCCCGCGGCGCGGCGCACGCTCCTGTTCTCGGCCACCCTTCCGAAGGGCATCGAGGCCCTGGCAGCGCGCTACCAGAAGGACGCGCTCCGCATCGCCGCGAACGACCCCCGCGAGCGCCACGCGGACATCGCCTACGAGGCGCTCGTCGTGGCTCCGCGCGAGCTCGAGCACGCCGTCGTGAACGTCCTCCGCGTGAAGGACGCCCCGGGCGCCATCGTGTTCTGCGCGACGCGCGAGTCTGTGAACCACCTCAGCGCGAGCCTCCACGAGCGCGGGTTCGGCGCCGTGGCGCTTTCCGGAGAGCTCACCCAGGCCGAGCGCACCCGCGCGCTCCAGAGCCTGCGCGACGGACGCGCCCGCGTGCTCGTGGCGACGGACGTGGCCGCCCGCGGCCTCGACCTCCCGGACCTGCAGCTCGTCATCCACGCCGAGCTCCCCCGCGACCCGGAGACCTTGCTCCACCGCAGCGGCCGCACGGGCCGCGCCGGCAAGAAGGGCACGGCGGTGCTCCTCGTCACCACGCACCGGCGCCGCACCTTCGAGCGGCTCGTGCAGGTGGCGAAGGTGACGCCGATCTGGATGGAGCTGCCGACCGCCGACAGCATCCTTGCGAGGGATCAGGAGCGCCTCGTCACCGACGTCGGCGCGCTCGTGGCCGAGCCCACGGAAGAGGACCTCGCGGTCGCAAAGTCCGTGCTCGAGGCCCACGGCGCCGAGGCTGTGGCCGCAGCGCTCGTGAAGCAGCTCCGGGGGACGCTCCCGGCGCCGGAGGACCTCGCCGAGACGGCGTGGATGCACAAGAAGGACCAGGAGATGGCGGCCAAGGCGCGCCAGCGCGAGGAGCGCTTCCGCGCGCGCGAGGAGAGCCCCCGCGAGCCTGCGCCCCGCGACGAGCGTCCCCGGGCGCCGCGGATGGACGGCCCGTCCGAGACTCCAGCCCGACGTCCGGCGCCCCGTCCGATGGACGAGGCCCCGCGCGAAGACGCGTGGGAGCCCCAGCGACAGGCCCGTCGTGGCGGCGCTCCGGGCGTGGTGTACCGCGTGAACGTCGGCCGCCGTCAGGGCGCCGATCCCCGCTGGCTCCTGCCGGTCATCTGCCGCCGTGGGCGCATCGAGAAGCAGGACATCGGCAACATCCAGGTGCTCGAGAACGAGACCCGCTTCGAGGTCGGCCCATGGGCCACGGGCCGCTTCGAGGCCTTCGCCTGGCGACCGGACCGCAAGGACCCGAACATCCGCTTCGCACCGTGGGACGGGCGCGAGTAGCCCAGCGAGAAGCAGCCTCGGACCGAGCGGCACGTTCCGAGGGGCGACCCGTCAGAGCGGAATGTTGCCGTGCTTGCGCGGGAAGTTCTTCTCGCGCTTGTTCTCGAGCGTGTCGAAGGCCTCGACCAGCCGGGCGCGGGTGTCCCGCGGCACGAGGATCTCGTCCACGAAGCCGAGCTCGGCCGCGCGGTAGGGGTTCGCGAAGCGGTCCTTGTAGGTCGCGACGAGGTTGGCCTTCTCCGCCACGGGATCCGCAGCCGACGTGATCTCGCGGCGGTGGATGATGTTGACGGCGCCGTCGGCGCCCATCACGGCGATCTCGGCGGTGGGCCACGCGAGGTTCAGGTCCGCGCGCAGGTGCTTGCTGTTCATGACGCAGTACGCGCCGCCGTAGGCCTTGCGCGTGATCAACGTCACCTTGGGTACGGTCGCTTCCGCGAACGCGTAGAGCAGCTTCGCGCCGTGGCGGATGATGCCGCCGTGCTCCTGCTGCGTGCCGGGAAGGAATCCCGGTACGTCCTCGATCACCCACAGCGGGATGTTGAAGGCGTCGCAGAAGCGCACGAAGCGCGCGGCCTTCACGCTCGCGTTGACGTCGAGCACCCCGGCGAGCACCGCGGGCTGGTTGGCGACCACGCCGACGCTGCGGCCGCCGAGGCGGACGAACCCGATGACGATGTTCGCCGCATACTCGGGCTGCACCTCGAGGAAGGCGCCGTCGTCCGCCACCGCGGTGACGAGGTCCTTGATGTCATAGGGCTTGTTCGGGTTGACGGGCACGAGGTCGTCGAGCTCGGGGATGACGCGGTCGTGGGCGTCCTCCGTCGCCTGGCGAGGCGCCTCTTCCATGTTGTTCTGCGGGAGGTACCCGAGCAGGGCGCGGAGGAGCGCGAGCACCTGCTGCTCGTCCTCGGCCACGAAGTGCGCCACGCCGCTGACCTGGTGGTGCGTGTCCGCACCGCCAAGCCGCTCCTGGGTGACGTCCTCGTGGGTGACGGCCTTGATCACGTCCGGGCCCGTCACGAACATGAAGCTGCTGCCGCGGGCCATCGCGATGAAGTCGGTGATCGCCGGGCTGTACACCGCGCCGCCGGCGCAGGGGCCGAGGATCGCCGTGAGCTGCGGCACGACGCCGCTCGCGAGCGTGTTCCGCAGGAAGATGTCGGCGTAGCCGCCGAGGCTCTCGACGCCCTCCTGGATGCGTGCGCCGCCCGAGTCGTTCAGGCCGACGACGGGGGCGCCGTTCTTGAGCGCGAGGTCGAGCACCTTGCAGATCTTCTTGGCCTGGGCGCCCGAGAGGGAACCTCCGAACACGGTGAAGTCCTGCGCGTAGACGTAGACGAGCCGCCCCTCTACGCGGCCATACCCGGTGACGACGCCGTCGCCGGGCACCTTCTTGCCGTCCATGCCGAAGTCCGTGCAGCGGTGAACGACGAAGCGGTCCAGCTCGCGGAAGGTTCCGGCGTCGAGGAAGGCGTCGATGCGCTCCCTGGCGGTCAGCTTGCCGCGGGCGTGCTGCTTCTCGACGGCGTCGGCACCGCCACCGGCCATCGCGAGTTCGTCCATGCGCGCGAGGCGCTCCAGCTGTGCACGACGCTCGGCTTCCATGCGCTCTACTCCGGGTGCCCCCGTCTATGCCTCCCGGGGCCTCTTGTGCAACGCTCCGCGTGGCGCTACCGTGCCCGACAGGAGATGACGCATGACCCGCTGGAGCCTTCCTTTCGCCCTCGCCCTGCTGGCCGCTTGTGACGGCGGCAAGGACGGGAGCAACGACACCGGCGACACCAGCGACACCGGCCCCGTCGAGGACACCTACGCCGATGGCTGCATCACCGTCGACGGCGCCGGCGGCTACGCGCTCATCGCGGACGCGCTCACCGTGGCGGACGAGGGCTCCACGATCCAGCTCTGCGCGGGCACCTACAACGAGGCCATCGCCGTCACGAAGGCCGTCACCCTGACCGGCGCGGACGGCGTCGTCATCGAGGCCCCCGCGAACGAGGTCCCGCTGACGGTGACCGCGGGCGCCACCGTGTCGAACCTCGTGCTGCGCAGCACCCGCGCAGGCGTCCGAATCGAAGACGCCGCGGCGCCAACGCTGGAGAACATCACCGTCGAGACCGCCGCGTCGTGGGGCATGAGCATCGCCACCTCGACCGACGTGACCCTGCGCGGCATCACGCTCGTCGAGCCTGAGGGCGGCGGCATGGAGATCCGCGCGAGCAGCGTCGACCTCGAGGGCGGCAGCCTGGCCATGCCCGTCAGCTTTGCGTTCGACCTGAAGAACTCGGACGTGCGCATCGCCGACACGGTCGTCGATGGCGTCGTCATGCTCACCGACGACGTGACGGACGGCATCGGCGTCATGCTCGACGGTGGCTCGCTCGACCTCGACGGCGTCGAGTTCCTCAACGTGCCCGGCATCGGCATCCAGGGCGACGGGAGCAGCATCACGGCGCGCTCCACGACGTTCACGGCGCCGGGCTACCTCGCCATCTTCGCGTTCGGCACCGACATCGACGCCGAGGACCTCACCATCACGGATCCCCTCCTGCAGGGCATCTACGTCGAGGGCAGCGCCGCGCGCCTCGTGCGCACCAGTGTGACGACGACGCCCGAGGCGAGCTGCGACCTCGCCTACGCGGACTGGGGCACCAACGGCAACCCCTGGTGCGGTGGCGTGCTGCTCGCGTCCGACACGATCGCCATGGAGGACGTGTCGATCAGCGGCTTCAACAACTACGGTGCCCTGCTGCAGCCGTCGAGCGAGGCGCTCACCGCGCTCAACTGGACAGGCGGGACCGTGTCCGACGTCGGCCGCTGGGGCACGCGCATCCTGAGCGCCACCGGCAGCGTGTCCAACGTGACGGTGACCGGAACGCGCGAGCCCGAGCTCGACGACCCCTGCAACGTGGGCGACATCATCCTCGTGTCGAGCGCGATGCTGACGGCCGGCTCCGCGGACCTCGCCCTGACGGACCTCGACCTCAGCGACAACGCTGGCTTTGGTGTCATGGCGGTCCAGGGAACCCACGCCGTGTCGGGCAGCACGTTCGCGCGCAACCAGTGCAGCGGCATCTTCGAGTTCCAGGGCGCCACCACGATCGGCGACTCCGCCTTCGAGGCCAACGGCCTCGCCGCGGGCCAGTGGGGAGGCGGCGTGTGCGCGTACGAGAGCGTCGTCACCGTGACGGGCAACACCTTCACCGGTGCGCACGCCAACAGCGAGTTCAGCTACGGTGACGGCACGAACACGTACCGCTACGTCTACAGCGGCTACGGCCGTGACATCCTCGGCTACACGGCCGCGAACCTCGTGGTGCAGGGCAACACCTTCACCGACGGTGACGGCAGCATCGAGGTGCAGGGCGGACGCGCGAGCGTCACCGACAACACCTGGACCGGCTACGACGGCACGCTCTTCTACTCGCTGCAGCGCTACGTCCGTGACACCGACTACGACGGCTACCCCGACGTCATCGTCGGCGAGGCCAGCCGTCCGCACGTGTTTTCGCGCAACACCGCGGACGACATCGGCGGCGCCATCGCCGTCGTGGCGTACGGCGCGCTCGAGGTCGAAGACGTCGACGTCGGAACGACGCGTGCGCGGACCGTGTCTTACGCGGGCTACACGAATGACGTTCCCGACTACGAATACAGCTACGAGAGCAGCTCGCCGGCCTTCCAGGCCTCCGGTGACAACCTCGACTACGGCACCGGCGAGACCTTCGACCTGCAGGCGTCCCTCACGATGACCAACGTCACCCTCGAGGAGGCCACCGCGCAGGCCATCTCGACCACGGACGCGGTCGTCACGCTGTCGGACGTCTCCGTCACGCGCGCCGGCACCTCGGGGCAGGATGCGATCTACGCGGCGTGGTCGTCGTTCCCGGTGCAGTTCGAGGCCGGCGCCGTCGTCATCGCCGAATCCGGCGGCGCAGGCGTCAACCTCTACAACACGCGCGCCGAGGACGGCTATGCCAGCCTCGACGTCACGAGCATCGGCGCCACGGGCGGCGCGGGCATCGAGGCCCGCGGCGTGCCGAACCTCGCCATCGTCGATGCCGAGGTCACAGCGGCCGGCGGCTACGCCGTCGACGTGAACCAGCTCGTCTCCTACTACGACTACGACCTCTCCACCTCGGTGACGGCGATGCTCCCGGGCAACGTCACGGTCGAGGGGCTCAGCGTCGGAGGCGGCGGCGGCGTGAGCGTCGTCGGCGCGCCCCTGGACCTGCGCTCGTCGGAGCTCGGCACCGTCCTCGACGGCACGAGCCTGACCTCGGGCTGCGTCAGCGCCCAGGGCGCGTCCGCGGTCACGCTCACCGAGGTCGCCTGCCGCACCACGGCCAGCGCCGGCGTGTCGGTGGACGAGGACACCAGCTACACCTCCACCGAGGGCGCGCTCGTCGAGGTTGACGCCGACAGCGTGACGACGCTCACGGGCGTGCGCGTCGCGGGCGCCACCACGGCGGTGTCCGTCGACGGCGGAACGTTCATCGCGACGGAGCTCGAGGTAGACGGCACCTGCACCGACGGCGTGCGCCTAGCCGACACGACCAGCACGTTCTCGGGCAACACGCTGAGCAACCTCGCCGGCTACGGCATGGTGTGCGAGCCGGACGTCACCTTCGACGCGTGCGGGACGAACGACCTCAGCGGCAACACGCTCGGCGCGGTGAACGGCTGCCCAGAGAGCTGCGGCCTCTGAGTGTTCAGGACGGCAGGAGCGTGATGGCGCCGACCTGACGGCCGGCGCGCTCGGCGTCGCGGCGATGGGACCAGTACCCCTCGCCGCAGCGCGTACACGGCCCGACGCGCCGCGTCTGGACGCCGGCGTCACGGAGGATGGCGAGGTTGGCCGCGCGGAGGTCGACGTGCGACCGACCGCGAGGTCCCGTCGTGCGCCATGTGTCCGGCGCCGGCGCCACGCGGTGGACCGCGTCCACGACCTCGTCGCTGACCTCGTAGCAGGCGCCGCAGATCGCCGGGCCGATCCAGGCGCGCACGTCCGTGGCGACGTCCCCCGTCGCGGTGAGCAGCGTGTCCAGGCCTACGCGGACAATGTCGAGCGAGGTGCCCCGCCAGCCTGCGTGGAGCGCCGCCACCCCGCGCGGCGACGCAAGCAGCACGGGCACACAGTCCGCCACGCGAACGGCGATGACGCGGCCGGGCACCGTGCAAACGATGCCATCCGCCTCGGTGCCACCGTCCGCGAGAGCGACCTCCACCACCCGCGCGCCGTGCACCTGCCGCACCATGGCGAGGGGACCTTCTCCGCCAAGTCTCTCCACGAGGGCACGCGCGGCAGGGGCCTCCGGCTCACCCGGCTCCGGGAGGCGAAGGTCACCGTCGGCGACGTCCGTGAAGCGAAAGCGGACGTGTTCCGGATCGAGAATGGCGTTCATGCGGCGCGGCCTAGCCGACCCCATGCGCGCGCGCGAGCCGCCTGCTACATGCTGCTCATGCGCCGATCCGACCTGATGCTGCCTGCCTTCTTCGTTCTGGGCGCCTGCACGCCGACGGCGCCCGTCGGCGAGGACTTCACGCTCACCGTGACCCCGTTCCTCGCGACGAACCAGTCGGACATCTTCGCGGGCGGTGTCGATTCCTTCGAGGTGACCGCGATCCTGAACGACGGCACGCGGCAGGACCTCGCGCTCGACGGCGCCGCCACCGGTGAGAGCTCCCGAGCCACCGGGCTCAGCCCGATGGAAGGCGCGCGCCTCGAGGTGAGCGCCCTTCGTGAAGGTGCCATCGTCGCGTGGGGGCGCAGCCAGCCCTTCGACGTAGCGACCGGCGACGACGTCGAGGTGCGTGTGCTGATGCTGGCGCCCGAGCGTGGCGCCTGGCTCCCGCCGCTGGGCGAGGGCCTGACCGGAGCGATGCTCACCTCCGTGGGCGAGGGCGCGTTCCTACTCATGGGCGGCGCGGCCAACGACCGGAACGGCGCGCTGACGCGCACGCGCGACACCATCTGGCGGATCGACCTGAACGGCGTGGACGCCCTCCCCTCCTTCACGGAAGCCGGGCTGCTGCCCGCGGTGCCCACCCCCGGCGGCGCGAGCATCACGCGGCGTTACGGCGCCACCGCCACGCCTGTCGTCGCAGCGGGCCCCGATCAGGGCAAGATCGTGCTCGTCGGCGGCTCCGACGCCCTCCCCTGGGAAGATTCGACCACCGTGACCGGCGCCGTGACGCTCTACGACCCCACGACCAACGCATGGGAGGAGGTCCCCGAGGTGCGCGGACTCACGGATGCCCGCTCCGGCCACCTCGCCATCGGGACCGCCCAGGGCAACGTGGTGGTCTGGGGAGGCTGGGGCTACACCGACAACGCCCGGCGTGTCGCCTGGCCGAGCAACCTGGAGGTGTGGCTCCGCGGCGCAGGCGTCGCCGACACCCGCAACGGGAGCACGTTCGAGGACCTCGGCAGCCAGCCTGTGGGCGCGATCGGCGCCGCAGGCGCCGACGATCCTACCACGGGAACGCTGCTGTGCGGCGGCGCCAGCTTCGCAGGGACCAGCGAGGACTGGGAGCCCCGTGACGCGTGCATCCGCCTGAGCCCCGACGGGACCAGCCTGCTCGAGGCGCCCGAGTTGCCCTTCGTCACCGCAGGCCACGCGATGCTGCGCCTCCAAGACGGGCGCGTCCTGTTGGCGGGCGGCGTCCACCCGGAGGGCAACATCGCGCGCGAAGGCACGACGCGGGCGAGCAGCAAGGCCTGGGTGCTCGAGGACGGCACGTGGACCGCCGTCGGCGAGATGAGCGTGCCGCGCGCCGGACACCGCCTCGTCGAGCAAGCCGACGGCACGGTGCTCGTCGTGGGAGGCTCGACGGAGTGGGGGCCATGGTCCTTCCCCGCGGGCACCCTCGCCTGCGTGGAGCGCTTCGAACCGAGCGGCGACCGGTTCGTCACACTCACGGGGTGCGACGAGGGCAACGAGGCGGGTGACCTCCCCGGACGAGCGAGCGAGCCGGCCGTGGCGAGCGATCCTGCCTACGGAACGCTGATCGTCGGTGGCACCGGCAACGCCGCTGCCGCGCAGACGGGCGTCACCCTGGTGATCCCGACGCCTTGACGACCGAGAAGCTCAGGTCGACGTGATGAGCGCGTGAAACGCTTCCGCTCCCGTGGCGAGGTCCTCGAGCAGCAGGTCGGGACGGCTCGCCACGAGATCCTCCCGCGGCGCGAAGCCAGTCTCGACCGCGACAGCCAACGCTCCGCCGGCCCTCGCGCATGCCACGTCCGCCGGCGTGTCCCCGATGACCACGACGCGCTCGAACGCCAGACCCGCCGCGCGCGCGCGCGCGCACGCGATGGGGACGAGCGCGTTCCGGTCGACGGCGTCATCGCCGTAGGCGCCCACGGCGAAGCGCTCGCCGAGCCCGATGCTCCCCAGCTTGGCGCGCGCCCCGGCGCGCCAGTTGCCGGTAACGAGGCCCATTGCCGTGTAGCCGGGGCCCATCGCCGTGAGGCCGTCGAGCAGCGCATGCACACCGGGACAGGCCTCGACGCGCCCCACGACGTCGATGCGCGCGGAGAGCGCCGCGAGGTACGCGGCCTTCACGGCGTGCGCCGTGGGTGCGTCGTCCTCCCACGTGTGTCCGAAACGAGAGGCAACACCGCGGACGATGGCGCTGTCCGTGCTGCCGGCAATGGGCACGCCACGGGTGGCCTGAGGCCATCCGAACACATGCGCGAACGCGTCGTCGAGAGCCTCGCGGCCCGCACCTCCGGTGCGGAGCAGCGTGCCATCGATGTCGAAGAGGAGAAGGACGGGCGCTATCATGGGTGCGTGAGGCTCTATCATCCCGACTACCATGTGACGTGGCGTGAGCGGATCGCGGAGCTGCTCTTGGTGCGAAGCGTGCGACGCGTCCCCGCAGGCGTGGACGGCACGCTGGTGGAGCGCGGCGCGATTCATGCCGTGTCCGGCTTCGCCGAGGGCGTCTCCGGCGTCCACCTGCTCGGCGCCGCCCTGCTGCGCGTCGATTCATCCTGGGAGGCGCCGTCGGCGCCGGACGCGCGCGCGACGGCCTGCGGCGCCATGCTCCTGCGCCTGCGCTTTCAGCAGATCGACCGCGCCGGCCAGCGCATCCCGCTGCAGCCGCGGTGGTACCAGCTCGACGAATCCATGCATGGAAGCCGCTTGTTGATGGCGCTCGCCGAGCCCCTGGACCCGGCCCTGCGCGGCGCGCTCGCCATCAACCTCGCCTCGACCGATGTTGCGACCTGGGAGGAGCTCTCCGCCGGGTGACGCGCGCGCGGCGCCCGTTTAGACTGCACACGACGGAGGCCTCGTGCTGCTGCTCGTCCTCGTAGCCTGCGCGACCGACGTCGCGCCCGCGCGCCCTGCGCTCTCGCTGGACATCGTGTCGCCGACGCGCGGCGCGTTCGTGGGGGACGACGACGTCCTCGTCGAGGGCGTCGTCACGCCCGCCGACGCCCAGATCATCGTGAACGACGTCCACGTGCGCCTGGACGCGGACGGTCACTTCCGCACGACGCTGACGTTCCCGACAGGCACCCACGCCATGGTGGCCGACGTGTTCGCGCTGGACGGGGCGGCCCGGCTGCACGAACGCATCCCGGTGTTCGACGGTGATGACCCGCGCACGGCGGATCCTGGCGCCGTGACGGGCCTGCTCACGCGCGACGCTCTGGCCGACATCGCCCCGCTCGTGGCCGAGCAGATCGACGCGCTCGACTGGGAGGGCGCGCTGCTCGCCGGACTTCCCGCCGTCCGTACGGGCATCGTCGACATCGTTCCCACCGCCGTCACCGCCGACGCCAGCGAGGTCGTCCTCGACCCTGGGCTGGGCGACGTGGGGCTTCTCGTCACGCTGCCCGCGCTCACGCTCGTGTCGGACGTCACCGTCGCAGGGTTCCGTTTCCCGCTCGCGCTCACGAGCACGCTCACCCTCGGCGGACGCGCGGCGCCGCGCGTCGACGCCGACGGCAACCTGTCGCTCGCGTTGACCGGCGCCGAGATCGCCTTCACCGACCCCGGGTTCGCCGCCATCGGCATCGAGCTGCCCTCAGGCCTGGCAGACCTGCTCCTCGACCCGGCGACGCAGCTGCTGACGGCCGTCGCGGACGGTCTAGGAGACGCCCTCGTCACGCAGATCCCGGCGCTCGAGCTTGGTGGGCCGTTCGCGTTTGATGTCGACCTCCTGGGGACGACGCTCGGCGCACGGCTGGTCGAGGTGGGCGCCACGCCCGACGGGCTCGACCTCGGCGTGACCGTGGCCGCCGGCGAGCCCGCCGCGGGCACGCTCCCCGAGGATCTCACGCCGCTCTTGCCCGTCACGCCGCGGGGCCGTCCCTACGATCTGGGCTTCGCCCTTCACGAGGGCGTGCTCAACGTGGTCCTCGACCAGGTGCTCGGCAACTTCCTGGATCTCGACCTCCCGCTCTCCGGCGGAGCGGCGCAGGTGTTCGGAGGCGGCATCGCGAGCCTGCCTGGCGGCGACGAGCTGCCCGAGGACATCGACGGCTACTGCATCGGGCTGCACGCCGGTGACGCCCGCGTCGTCCGTTTCGAAGCCGGCGACGGCGCTCCCCTCGCGCGGGCGTGGCTCCCCGACCTGACCGTGG
>JACCDX011315511.1_pt1 | contig 13355 bp, 9 predicted proteins | sample 7449681 | NCBI WGS metagenome assembly JACCDX01 (sample SAMN15323450, study PRJNA562643) | freshwater metagenome | isolation source: river surface water | place: USA:Blue River Watershed | collected 2017-08-18
GTCAGTGGCAGTATAGTTGGCCGCTACTGATATGGTAGTAGCTATAGTAGTTACTGAAGAGTTATCTCTAGAAATTACAGAGTTAACCAAGAGCGGAGCATTCGCATTCTGATAATACTCAGTGACTTCAATATACCCATCACACCCAGCAGAAGAAGCGAATCCAGAAGTACCCGCAGTTCTGGCCGCTCCTCCTGTTCCTACAGAGTAGGAAATTGTTGCAGGAGGATTCGGATATAGGAATTCAGCGTAACCGCCCGCTCCTCCTCCGCCTGCTGCGAAAGTGGAACCAGACCCGCCACCTCCGGCTCCTCCTGATCCGTAACCTCTGCATAATTGTCCAGATCCTCCGGCCTGTGCCATTCCGCCCTGACCGATAAGGTTAGATCCTCCGAATCCGCCCGAAGTATTTGTTCCGGGAGTCCCACCCTGCTGCCATCCTGAAGAACCCGTAGTCCCGGTGACAGAGATTGATAGTGCTGTGGTAGCTATAGAACCCGCGATAGCTCCTCCGGCTCCCCCGCCCCCAATAGTTGATCCGTTACCAAGTCCTCCGCCCTGTCCGAATCCAGCGGTATATCCTCCGAAAGTCGTACTTCCTCCAGCCGCTCCAGCGGTAGCACTTGCCGACCCTGAGGAACCCCCGGAGCCGCCTGCTCCGACCATTCTGACCTTTATGTAACTGACTCCATTTGGTTTAGTATATGTCCCCGATCCTGAAGTGAATGTCTGAACTGTGGGGAGTATGGGTAGTCTTGAATTCAATGCTATTTCGGAAGATGCGGGAAACCTATATACTTTCCAAGCTGCACCATAGCTAGTAACAGAATTGTCTATTCCGCATACAGCAGAATGATCATCAGCCGCTTGAAGTTTGTAGGTATTATTAGACCCGGAAGTTTTAGATACCTGAAAAGAAAGGATGTTCGCGCTGAGATAGGAAGTAGCACCTATCCCTATTGTCTGAGGCTGATAGGAAGTAGTTCCATCACTTAATCTAAAAAGACAAGTTCCTGAGCTCGCCGAAGTTCCCTTCGCAAGAGATCCGATAAACTGAATAACATATTCCCCAGCGGGAAGATTGTTCAGGACTATCCTATGGTCATTAGTCCCTACTACTGATACTGATCCAGCGGTAGTCCATGCATTACATCCTGTACCAGTTCCCATATCTTTAAAATCTGTAGTGCCTGTAGAAGTATTCTCGGAGAACCCGCACCCAGAGGCCCCAACTTGCTCGGCCCCTCCATAGAGAGTAGCTTGGCTAATGTTACTAAGATTAGTAGCAAGTCCGGCATATACTCCAGCTACCTGAATCGCAGCGGCAGAAGCCGAAGTCGACTCAATTACTACATTCGTAGTAAGTGGCTGTGCTCCGCAAGGAAAGTTTATCGATACTGGATAGATTGAAGTTCCAGAATTTTGTAATTGAAGGTCTGTGCTAGCCTTAACCCCGCCTACCATTACATAGGCCATATAGTCGGAAGCATTTCCTAAATAATTTAGTCGAGCCTCACAATTCTGACCCGCTGTAATTTTATCAAAACTATTTGTCGCCCAAGAGTACGTCTGAGCTGAAGCTGAAGCATCTATTTGACAGTCGGCCCCATTCTCCAATGCCCCGGAAGTATTACGAGCTAGAGATCCTCCGCTCGCAGCAATTCCCGCTACGTTTTTGTAGCATCCTTTATTCTTGATATAGTTGGTCGGCATTTGGGTATTTAGCCCATATTGCCCCTCAATAACTTTTACCTGAGCGAATGCCGCCGAGGATAAAAGTAGTATTGCCGTAATTAATGTTCTCATAGTTTTCCTCCGATAAATCGATCAAGTGATAAAGAATAAACGAATCTAGCCTTCTCATATTTAGCTAGAGTTATTGAACTAAAGTTTCCTACGCAGCCCTTGGCGGAGTCAGCGAATGGGATCTCAATAGTATTAGTGTCATCCGTTCCGATCACTTCTACTTCAGCTCCATCCACTAACGCTGAAGTTCCGAATGGAGTAGAAGAAGTGACCTGAGCTCCCGCATTTCCAGCGACGTAACAAAGCTGTCTAACTTTGTTAGTAAGGACTGTGATAGTTCCCCCACCCGATACTGACTGAGTAGTATTAGTGTAGTAAGTTCCGCCCCCAGATCCAGACCCTCCGACAATTCTATTTCTAGAACTATCAGCGTCATAAGCTAAGAAGATTGTAGAGCCTGTGGCCATAGTTAAATCGTCACCTGTTCCAGTGATGATTCTATTAGCTGCTGTCCCTCCGGCATTATTTTTAATGACTAGGTCAGTAGATAATCCGTTGATAAGCATCGCAATAGCTCCCGAAGGAATTACGATATTATTAATGGAAGTAAGACCCGCATTAGTAACTTTGAAGATTGGCTTTGTAATTGTGACAGCCTGATCAGCTCCAGTAGTCGTAGAATCTACTTGCTGTTCTAGAACTAAGTTCTCTTTGATTTCTACATTGTCGGCTAGAACTAACTTCTCAGTAAAAGAAGTGGCCCCAGTCTTTTTAATGCTGATGGATACTTTAGACCCTTGAGCCGAAGCTGTGTGATTTTCAGTAGCCGAGTATTCAATCTTAGCCGCATCGATCTCAGTCCCAGCGTCATTAGTAGATTTACCGATAACTCTTGTGATTACATCTCCGCTGAGAACCTGCCCGGCTCCAGTATCTCTTTTCTTTCTAGAGATAAATTCTGAAGGAGAAGTATTGTCTCCTTGCTTTTCTACTTTAACATTACCTACCGCATGAATAATCTCATCGGGGCTTGTGATTCCGAGACCTACTTTTCCGCTTCCTTTAATTCTGATCTTCTCAGTCAATGAAGTAGAGGCATCCTCTGTAGTCTCGATCATGAAGTCAGAGCCGTAAGAAGAAGTTGTAAAGTTATCAGTAGCTTGAACTCGGAATCTTACAGTGACGGGAGCACTTCCAGAGTCATTGTTACCTTTAACTTCGATCTGTCCTACATAATCTCCATCGAGAACTTGTCCAGAGTTAGCAATTCTTTTCTTAAGTAATGATAAAACTGGAGGATTTACATCGGCTGAAGTTTTAGAAATTGTGTAGGTATCCGCCGCTTCGGATACAGAGGCTACGTTAGTAGTCGTATTGATAGTTAGCATTGTGATATCTGAAGTTCCATCAAATATCTTTAGATACCAGATAGGATCAGAAGTAGTATCTACCCACATACCCCCGGCATCTAGCTCGGTAGGTCTGGCAGTTCCCGACATCCCCGATACCATCGCTTCTTTGAAATCATTTAGATAGGTAGCAAGCTGATTTCCGCTCGTCGTCGAGGGGACTATCGAACTCCATATAGTTTGCGACATAATTTTATTCTCCTTATATTACTACAGTCGATTTTGTTCCGTATCCTTTGACAGATACATCTATGTTCCTCGACACAGCGATATCGTTCTTATCCCACAGTCTGATATAGAAACCTGTCAAGTCCCTAGAGTCAAACGTCCAATAATCCCCCGATGAGGCTGAGTCGATTGAAACCTGAATGTTAGGACTAGGCGAAGGTCCTTTAAATTCATTCGTATAATTCACCTGTAGGCCGCCTGTTCCTACTGCCAGATTAGTGAAGGACTCGAGTCTATCAGGCATATCCGCATTGATAGTCCCGTCAAATACTCTCGGAGTAACTGAAGTCGCATTACTAATAAGTCTAAGTCTAAATTGAAAGATTCTGGCTGTGGCATCTCCGATAGTAAACTTTCTCCATTCGGTCCAAGAATCTTGAGATCCCTCGGAGATTGGATTGATTATATCCATCGATGCCCAATCGGCCATTACGTTATAGGTATCTGTGGCCCTGTACTGAGTCTCAACGTCCCAGTCGCTTTGCCCTGCGTTAGAAAGAGTGGTTAAGATATCAAGGCTAGTCCAGTTACTCATTAGGTCTAGTGCTGTGTAACCTTCAGCTTGGATTAATGACTGAAGCCTGACTGTATAAATATTTCCGAGGTCTAGGAAGTTCTCGTAATAGTAGTAGCCTTCTGAATAATAAGTAGCGGCCTCTACTCCCCCAATGACTTCATTCCTGAGGATTAAAGTAACTCCGTCTTTCTTGACTCTATCCTTAGATCCGTTCAAGGCCGGGAAGTCAGTCGTAGAATCAATGACATTAAGATTAAATAAATTAGGAATTGTAGTCAGAGCACTTGTGGCCGTGACAGATTCATTGCCTTCGAAATCTACCGCTTTAATAAAGTAGATCCCGGTCCTTGCCTGAGTAGCAGCAAGAGAAGTATTTCTATCGACTCTGAGAAGTGGAACTGACCTTTCCCAAGTTCCAGTCGTAATATCTGGAGAGTATCTAATTAGATATTCCCCGACTGAGCATTCAGAAAGTCTATCCCAGAATAGCTGGAGAACCTCCCCAGTTATATCGATATTAAGAGCTGATATATTTCCCGGAGGAGTCGACTTCGCAGTTATTAATTGAGAGACCGAAGGAACTGAAGGAAGGTCTAGTTTCTTTCCAGAGACAGAGACAGCGACTACTTTAAAGTTGTGAGTCTTTCCTAGATCAGCTCTGTGAACTGAGTAGGTATAGAAAGAATCTTTTGTAGTGTCAGTGAGAGAGTATCCTTTCCCATTATCTATATAGATTTCAAATACGTCATAGGCCGCACCACTTGGAACATTCCAGTCAATTGTTACAAAGTAATCTAGGCTAGATCCATTACATTCAAAGTAATTATCTGCGATGACAAGATCCTCAACTACTCCCGGAGGAAGGAACTCAGTATTAGTAGTGGGACTTATTTGGGGATCGTACTCAGGAATATCCCCGAGAGTATCCGCCGAATAAATTGCATCGGCCTTTTCAACTAAGGTTAATGTCGCCGTAAAATCTGGACCCGGCTCGATGTTCTTTACAATACAGTCTATAGCTAGAGATCCCATGAGGCCGATGATTATCAGGTCTCCCACTTGTGGAAGATATGCCCCATCAAGATCCATAGTCGAAGAATTTATTACTGTCAGAGTATTAGTTCGAACTTCCCCAGTGATGGCCCTGAAGATAAATCCATAAGTCCCGACCAAGGTCTCGATTGGATTATCAATAGTAATCTGATTCCCGGAGATTGATTTGACTCTCGCTGGAGTTCCTCCGACTTTCATTACGTCGGAAGTGATCTGAACATAGTCCCCACGATTACAGACTAGATTTTCAAAATCTACTTGTAGAGTAATAGTTTCCTGCCTTAGCCTATTCTGAGCTAAGACATAGCGGCCATATCGCCAAGCCTGATTCGGATCAGTACAGCCAAAGGCCGTCAGTTCCTCAAAAGTCTCCGCCGTCTCTACATCAAATCCATTATCATAAACTACCTGTTCTCTTAGCTCCCAATCGGCGGATGGGTCAATGTAGGAAATTTTTAGCGCATTGGGCTTAGTCGAATAAACCCGAGAGGAACTAAGACTCATGTAATTTCTAGGAGTAAATATTTGGACCGGAGTCGTCTTTAATTTATCGACTAGAACTCCGTATCTTCCGTCAATTACTGTCATGGAAGCATTAGCCGCCGAGGCCACTTGATTGATTAAGGTCCCAATCGTCGGGCCATAGTCTACTAAGAAATTAAGTTCGAATCTCTTGTTAGTAGTTGGCATATTGACTGTAGCTGGAGGAACTTCATCGCAGTAGTTGGCCCACTCGACTATGGAGGCTGTATCAAGTCTCGTCTTAGCAAGTGCCTTTTTATTAATCTCTCCAGTAATTACATCGGCGAAGATCCAAGCTGGATTAGAGCTCGGTTGTTTTACCCAAGTAGATCCATTGTAGACATCGAGAATAGATTCACAGACTGCGGAAAGATTCTGTATAGTTCCGCTTAGTTGATTGGTAGCTTTGATTTTAATCTCAAGAAAAACATGACGTTTACTTGTCACTATAGGAGTAGAATAGGATCTTGTATCCAAGAAAGACCATGAGAGATTGTCTTGAACCGAGGTCGTATAAGCAGAGTATGTCTGAGTTCTAGTGACTCTGACTTTGTAATCCTTTGTCGGATCGTCAGGGACGAATTTAAAAGTAGAGTAAACTACTCCTTGCTCGGCCCTTTGAATCTTGAAAAATCCTACCTGAAGAACTCCAGAGAATACTTGATTGTCTAGAGAGGTATTTACAGAAGACAAATTGTATTCGTACTGAGGTCCGTCGAGGTCATCGATAAGAATATTAAAGTTACCTTGCTCTGAATACCAATTAGCCGTCCCAGTTACTCCGACTATTTCATAGGGGGCTACCCAATTAAATAGTGGAATATTTTTAGGCAAGGGCTTTTCGAACTCGTATCTCCAATAGTCTCCAGTGACATTAGTCTTGTTAGTAATTCTTCCTACCTGATTGCCTTGGATAGTTAGGTATTGGCCGACTGAAGGCTTCTCATAACTTGGAATACTTGGACTCGGATTTTCATATAGGACTACAGAAGTGGCCCCTTTAAGAAGACCCTTCTTGACTACTGTGGAGGTAGCCGTTCCGTATGTCCTCTTAGAGGGGTTAAGTACATCATTATAAACTGTGACTGAAGTCTTTGAAGGAGTAGATAGATTCGAATACGCTGCGGGATAAGTATCATAAGGAACTAAGGATCTTGGTCTTAGTTGATTGTAGACCTCATCTCCTCCGATAGCTTTAGAAGAAAGGACTGTTCCCCCATTATAGGGAAGCCAATCCTCTGTACCTACTTCAGCGTATTCAATAGTTCCCTCAATAGTTCTCTCGCCCAAGACTCCAGTAGAAGAGAAGGCATAAAGACCATTTGGATTAATTAGAGTGATTGATATTTCTTGAGGCTTATCTGGTACAGTATTGGGATCTGCGGCTCTTTCTACTTGATAGTCAGCTACAGCAACCCCAGCGTCGAGAGCATTCTTATTTATATTTACAGTGACGGCCTCTCGAGTATTAGACCCTCTGTAAAGAGTCAAATCACTCTGAAGTTCCGCATCCCAAAATCCCTCATCGATAGCAGGTCGATTGAAATCCACCAAGTTATATTCAACGTCATTGAAGTTAGAGATCGGAGAGTCACCTATCCGAATGTCGCTAACAGAAAGAGGACCAAGACCAAAGTCATATACAGCGTTAAAATACTGGACGACAGAACCCGTCGCGAAGTCAGATTCGATTTCCGTATAGGGTGCAGCGGCAATATTTGGAAAGACTCTGTGCTTTCCGTAGAGCTTGGGAACTGTTCCGTATCTTTTGACTGAGTTACTCTGTCCCTCGATACTATAAGCCTGAGAAGTCGTGATGTCTCCATTGCCGCCTCCTGATAAATTAAGTCCTTCAGGTACAGCGGGAGGGAGTAAAGAGTATGCTGCCATTGTAGCAGCAATGCTGACTCCGGCTGTGACCATAGCGGCCCCGAAAGTTCCAGATCCATAGATGGCTACCCCGGCTCCTCCGCCGTAAAAAGTAGCAGCGGCTATGATGGCAGTCCTTAATATCGCAGAGCCCTGTTCATCTCCGCCTCTTAACTTTGGGACTATATTTACATCGGCCCCAGCGGGAAGAGTTACTTTATCCCATACTGAAGGATTGATGATTGTCCCATTGAGAAGGACAAGGAACATTTTATCGACTTCCTCAGGACTTACTATAGCCCCTACGGATCTATTGACCGCTGACGATAAGGTCTCATTTTCTAATACTGGAAGAAGAAGAGGTTTGTCCGGGCCAAGTGAATGAAGTCTGACTCTAATCATTTTGCTTTATCCTATAAACCCCGGTTACTCGTTTAGAGAATCTGGAGAGCCTGTCAATAACTGACCCCTGAGACTTACTTGTATGGAGGATCTTGTCCTCCCCTACATAGACAGCTATATGACTCTCAATACCTAAAATTTTAATAAGGACGATATCTCCGAATTGGGGAATATCAACCTTTTCGAACTCCCCCTTATTAGAATAGATCAGATTTCTCGTGTCATCTCTGTTCGGGGTAGGTCCTGAATAAATATGGTAAAGTTTGATCCCTAGAATTTCATCATAGAATTTTACCGCGATGTCCCAACAATTCATAGTCTCGTAGGGAATTCCGACAAAGTCCTTCAATGTCATCTAAAACAGACCGGGAAAGTTTGAGGGAGTATATTTCTCTGAAGTGGCTTCTGTATTGAGAAAAGAATCCAAGTAGAGCCTAGCCCTAATTCTAGATTTGTCGTAGGAGATTGACTGAGTCTTAAGATCGTCTATTAGGATCTGGACCTCGTTAGGAATACTCGCTAAGACAATCTCGATCTTAACTGAAATTTCTGTAGTGACGGATCTCAATTCGTCAATGAGTTCTAGGCTCACGTTATCGAATTCGATTGTCACTTCCCTAGACCTCTCCCCGTCATCTACTGGGAGGACAAGTTTGAAAGGATAGGCTGAGTAAGTATTCCCATTGCTAATAATGTTAGCAGAGTTTCCAGCTAGTCTGATTGGAGATCCCCAGCTTGGATGGGTCAAAGTTAATAGACAGATAAACGGATCACTAGACTCCTGAGAGTAAAGTTGAGCTAATAATTCTGGAGTCACGGGATCACTTCCCAAGACATCTCAGCTCTGTAGTTTCCTCCGCCGAGATAAGATACTGAGGGAGGAGCTGTGAACCTCCAAGTCGTCGAGGTCTGAGTCACTGGATGATTGAAGGTAAAAGTATTTACTCCTCCGTTGAGAGTCGTATTGAAGAAGTAGTAGAGGTCCTCGTACTGATCAGAGGTCATATCAATAGAGCATCTAACCTGATCAATAGGAGCTGTGAATCTTCTTCGAACTTTAGCTGGACCTATGTCCATCTCAGTACGGATAGAAGTTTCTCCAAAAGAAAATTGGAAGCTATCCGCATTTAGTTTGTCTTGTAGAGTAGCTGGCCAGACTGCCATTACGATCCTCTCCTATTTAATCCGTAGGATTGTTTTAATACTTTATCGAAGGACCCGGAGGCAAGACCTTCAGAGACCTTATTTTTAATAAGGATGTCGATAGTTCTAGCTCCGTCTGGACCTGTAGACTCGGAGGTAGTTACTTCTCCTCCAGTCATATTCTGAATATTTACATAGACGGGAGAAGTAGAGGCTTGAACCCCAAGGTCTCCGCTGGATGTTCTCTTAAGGGGAAGGATTGCTTCCGCTCCGGCTTCTCCAGCCATTCCCATTTGTCCTCTTCCATATCCAAAAAAGACGGGACTATCTACGACTCCCCCTGAGGCGAATGGTTGTACTCCGTTGATCTGCCCTCTTGTAGTGGGAGTAGCTGAGTAGGTATCGCCTCCAGCCCCGGCAGAGATAATACTTTCTGCTAGAGGACGGATGATTAGAGACCTGATAATAATTCTATTTAAGTCGTCAAGGATCGCCTGAGCAAAGTCGGCGAAGTTAGCTTTACCTGTTTTAGTGAAGTCTACAAAGAAGTCTTCTAATTTACTGAAGGATCTAGTGATGACTCCAGCGATCTCTTCAGACAAATCTCCGATGGATCTTAAGTAGTCAGCCGCCCCTTTTTTAAGAGGGGAGTTATCATTGAACTTCGACTCTAGGTCGAGAAGTTCTTTATTGAATTCCTTGGCTGATAATTTCCCGGCATCTAGTTCTAGTTTAAGTTTCTTGATCTCAGAGTTTTTAATCGACTCATTGAACTGATCTAGAGAAATCTTTCCTTCATTGAAGTCACGAGTGATAGAAGCCTTCTGAAGTTTATTGAGCTCCTCGTTAAACTTAAGGAGATCCTCTTTACCTTGAGAGAATTTATTCTTAGCGATTGTAGCATCTAGTTTCTCTAGCTTGTCGTAATACTCCGCTGCTGAGAGAGCTCCCTGAATATAAAGCTGATTCAATGAGAGAAGTAGATCCGCCCTTTTAGCTGTGTCTTCATTAACTTGCTTCCTTGCTGCTAATGCTTCAAGTTCTCTCTTGACGGCATTTTCGGAGCTCATTGCCAAGTCATCTCTTCTCTTAGCGTCAGTAATTGCAGCTCGTCTAGCAGCTTCCTCATATTTATTTAAATTATCGATCCCCTTCTGTGCAAAGGACCCTACAGTCTCCCAGAAAGTGCTAACAAGTCCTAGTAAAGGAACTATGTAGAGATAGGTAGACCGAACTCCTTCCCCTAATTTTACAAAGAATCCTAAGACTTGCTTTGCAAAATTGATGGCTATTTTTCTGACCGATTCGAAATTCTCATATAGGGCTACGAGAGTAATCCCAATAAGTCCAAGACCTGTTACGAATAATCCAATAGGGCTTGCGAGTAGTGCTAATCCAGCCGCTTGTATAGATACAATCAGAGCCGGAAGCTGAGTAAGGGCCAGAGCCCCAATGACTGCGGATAGAGTAAGTAGATTATTTGTAATTACTTCTATCCCCTTAGCGAACTTTCCAGAGAGATTAAATTCTTGGTTAAGATCATTGACCTTAAGTTTTAAGTTATTGAAGGCCACTGTTAGAGTCTGTTCGAAGGTCTGTCCTAATCTCTTGGCGTCAGAATTAATCTGATCCATATTTTTAGACAATGCTTCGAATACTACCCCGGAAGTAATTCTTCCCTGTTCGGCGAACTTAAATAATTGGCCTCTGGTTACTCCCAAAGTTTTAGAAAGTAACTCGCCGACTACCACGTTTTGCTCTAATACGGATCTTAATTCCTGACCCCGTAGCTGGCCAGAGGCAAGACCTTGTGCAAGCTGGATCGTAGCGTTAGTGGCTTCTGTAGTCGTCGCTCCAGAGAGTCTGAAGGTATTTTGTAAAGTCTTTGTAATCTGAAGGACAGCCGCAGAGCTGACCCCAAGATCCTTAGTCGCTGCTGAGAGTCGGGCGAAGGCTGTAGCTGCTGATCCAATGTCAGTCTTAGTCTCATTGGCTACGTCATTTAATTGTCCGAGGATATTTCTAGCCCCTTCAGTATTCCCAGTTAGGACAGCAATACGAGCCGTCAAGGATTGGAGCTCATCCGACATTCGAGTAATTTCTCTCACTCCTACAAAGGCAAAGGCTGAAGCGAAGGCCGTTCTAAAGAAAGAAAGATCCCCAGAAATATTTTTAACGGACTTATTTAAAGAGCCCATAGAGTCGGCAAGTTTCTTGAGTTCCTTAGCGGCCCCACTTGCCTCGACCATGATCTTAATTCTTCTAACGCTTCCTTGTTCGGCCATTATCTACCTTTTTGTTCTCGGCTTCTTTTCTCTTTCGTTCCTGATTTTCTAGGTCTAGGAACTTCCGATCAAGTAGCCTCATGTAGTAAAGGAACTCCTCAAAGTCCTCGATATTAAAAATCTTAGAGTATTCATGGATAGCAGTAAAGGGAATAGGTCCTGGACCTAGTCCAGAGGTCCTACAGCTAGATATCTCAAAATATGATTCGATATAGAAACTAAAAAGGCCCAGAGGGGGCTCTAAGTCATCCCCCGACAAAGACCCCTTAAGTAATAGTTTATCATAGAAACCCGACTTGATATGGTCGGACCATTTATAGGCCCATTCCAAGTATCGGGTTAGGAGTTTCCCACTTCAGCTCGGTAGTTCTTAAAGTTAGTGGCGTGTTCGATTAAAGTATCTGCCAAGGCCGGAAGTTCTAATAGGAATTTAATAGCGAGTTCTTTTTCGAACTTAGCCTCTACTCCGTCAATCTCAACGCCCTTCCAGTCCATAAGACAAGACTCGACGAATACTCTGATCATGATCTCTTTTTCTTTGTTCTCGTCCAAAGTCCCGAGCTCTACAAGTTTAGCGTAGGGCTTGTAATATTTGGCTAGTTTAGCTTTGACTTCGGTAGAATTATATCCGCCGAATCTCTTTACTAAAAATCCAGTAGTGTCCGAAATATCGAACCATACTCCTTCAGATTCAGAGGCCTTATCACTTTTAAAGAATTGATCTAGATTGGTCTTCATTGGATCTCCTATACTAAGGGCATAGTTGACTATGCCCCAATATAGTTAGTCAATTAAGTTCCTCGGTAGATTACCATTGCTGATTCGCCCGTGGCTCCGACCTTTGCAGTTCCAGACATAGAAAGTAGGATGTCCTGATTCTGTCCAGCACTTGCAGGATCTTCGAAAGATACTTGAACCTGTGGCATATAGACAGCGTACCATCCATTAACATTTTTGACTTGGAATGCCAAAGCGAATGGCTCTTGAGTTAATTTCTTCCCGATAACTTCCCAAGATGAATTAGAAAGGTAGGCTGAAAGAGTAACATTGATCTGGGCTGTACCCGCTGAGTAATCTCTTGGAGCAATGTCCCCGATGACATTCTGAGCTGACAAGTTATTATTCAATTCGATTGCTACCGATTGAAGATCAAAGCCTGAAGTATCAAGAGTTCCTACCGCACTAGAAGCTAGGAATGGCATATCGATAGAACCATTCAAAGTATTGCTAGTTGCTGGAGCATTGATAGTTCTTCCGTTAGTAGCGAAATCAATCGCCGCATCTACGACTTGATAGTCATTGCCAAGGAAGCCAAAAGTTCCAGTAGCAAGTTCTCCGTAGGTAAAGTTAAGGCTAAGAGTATTAGCAATAACTCCTCGGTAGTTGATGGCTTTATTAGTTAGGTCTAGGAATGCCTTCTCCATTGTGAAAGAAGACTTAGTAGTTCCGATAGATAATTTATCAGCTCTATCGTAGCTAGTGCCTGTTCCAGTTTCAGTAACCAAAGTAGGGCCAACGTATTTAATGACAGTAGCAGAAGTGATTCCAGCTACCATGACTTGAACATTGTTAGCAGCATTAGAAAATCCAGCAAGAGTCAAAAAGTCTCCCACAGCTACTCCGACATTCCAGTCACCGGATGCTCGAGTAATAGTCTTAAGAGTAGCGTCGATGTCTAGATCGACTGTGACTGTAGAAGCTGTAGACCAAGTAGAGTACATAGCACTTTCTAAGAAAGAATCTAGTGCATCTTCCTTAGCAAGTTCGAAGTTAAGATCCCCTCCGACTTCAAGTCCTACGACCACTTGACCTGAGCTCATTCGGTCAGTTCGGATCTGCTGAGACTCTACAGTATTCGGAGTTCCCGAGAGAGCCTCTGAAGTGAATCTAGCCGTTGAGAAGTTACCAGAGCCGGGAGTTACCCCGTAGGTAGATTCCTTAATGAATGCTAGTCGAACCAAGTTTGAAGATGACAATGTAACCCCCTATAAATCTTTATCGTTTTCGTAACCAATTAAAAAGGAGCCCGAGATATATCCATCTTCAAATCTCAAAGCGGCCCCCTGTTCAAAGTTGACCGGAGATACGGACTCAATGAAAATTGTGCCAATCCTCCGACCCCTAATCAAGTCTCTTAATGCCTCGGCCCTAGTTACAATGCTGTCAGCTACTCCGAGTCTA
>JACCDX010443442.1_pt1 | contig 13351 bp, 11 predicted proteins | sample 7449681 | NCBI WGS metagenome assembly JACCDX01 (sample SAMN15323450, study PRJNA562643) | freshwater metagenome | isolation source: river surface water | place: USA:Blue River Watershed | collected 2017-08-18
CATGTATAAAATTCTTGTGCCTATTCGGCACGCTTTGACTTCGTTCCCAATTACATGCGTAATTGACCCTTAAAAAAGGGGGATTATATTCAACTAGAAAATCAAAATCCTGCTAATCTTGCAAATCTGCGTAATCCTAGTTCAGACATTTATAAAATCCAATTAATCCAATAAATCTGCGTAATCCCGGTTCAGACAAAAATTTCAAGAGTTTATATTCTTTAAAAACTTTCTTAAGGCTTGGGCTAATTCTGTAGCCGCTGATAAATTTATACCGCCTGCAGTTGCTAAGGTTGGTTGCCCGCCGCCATTGCCGTTTATTAATGGACAAACTACATCTTTTATAATTTGATTCGCATTCAGTTTTGCATGTCCTTTAGACGTAGTTATAACAACTTGAAGTTTATGGTCTATAATAGTCCAAATACAAAAAACAAAATCTTCTGTAACATGATTTTGTAAATGATGTACTAATTTTTTGAGCAAATCTATATGTTGAACAGCTACCTCGTTTGCTAAAAATTTTATATTATTAACCATCGTCATTGTTTTAGCTAAATCTTTGGCTATTTCATTTATTTGAAAATGTTCTAAATGTTCAATATATTTTTTTTGTTGCTTTTGTTCGTTTAATAAATTTTCAACACTTTTAATAATATCTTTCGGATTTTTTAATAAATGCTGGAGGTGGTTAAAAATGCTCACGTGGTTTTCATAGTAAATGAAAGCTTGTTTAGAAGTTACGGCTTCAATTCGTCGAACACCCGCTGCTACTGCCGATTCGTGTTTTATAACAAAGGCTCCTAATTGTGCAGTAGATTGTACGTGTGTACCACCACAAAGTTCAATTGAAAAATTAGCATCCATGGTTACTACTCGCACAATATCTCCATATTTTTCGCCAAACAAAGCTGTAGCACCTAATTGAAGGGCATCTTCTTTGGGCATTTCTTTAATTTCAACCATTATATTGTCTTTTATTTTAGTATTAATAATGGCTTGAATTTGGTCTATTTGTTCATCGGTAATTTTAGCAAAATGGGTAAAATCAAATCGTAAATGAGCCTGATTAACCAAACTCCCTTTTTGATTAACGTGTTTACCAAGGACTTGTTTTAAAGCAGCATGTAACAAGTGGGTGGCGCTGTGGTGTGCCGATACTTCATTGCGCACATCCATATTCACATTGGCTTGTACAATTTCTGAAATATGGCTTGGTTTTGTTAATGAAATTAATACAATTAAATTATTCTCTTTCTGGGTATCAATAATTTCAATGGTTTCGTTGGGAAATTTTAACCAGCCTTGGTCGCCTACTTGACCACCACTTTCGCTATAAAAAGGACAACGCTCGATAACCCATTGATATTCTATTTGCCCCTTTTGTAATACTTGACGATACTGAATTAAGTGCGTAGTAATATCATTGGTTCTAAAATATCCAATAAAAGTTTGTGATAATCCAGTTTTTAATACCACCCAATCTTCCGTAACTAAAATACCGGCTGTTTTACTCCGTTGACGTTGTTCTGCCATGGCTTTGGTAAAACCTTCTTCGTCTATTAATAAATTTTTTTCAGTAGCAATTAAACGCGTTAAATCTATCGGAAAACCATAAGTATCAAGGAGTTCAAAGACTAAGTTGCCAGAAATTTTTTCATTTTTCGAGCATTGGGAAGTAATTTCGTCTAAACGCTGTAACCCTTTAGATAAGGTTTTTAAAAAACCGTGTTCTTCTTCTTCAATTACATTTTTTATAAAATCTTGTTGCTGCTTTAATTCAGGAAATACCTGTTCAAATTGGTGGGCAATAAGTTCTACCAATTTATACAATAAAGGATGGTGGCAATGTAAAAAAGAGTAGTAATATCTAACTGCCCGCCTTAAAATGCGTCTAATAATATAACCCGCACCATTGTTAGACGGTAGTTGTCCATCGGCAATTGTAAAGCTAATGGCTCTGATATGGTCGGCAATAACCCTAAAAGCAATATCTTTTTTTGTATCGCTGAACTCGTATTTTAAATGACACAACTCCTGAATTTTTTCAATCGTGGGCATAAAAATATCGGTATCGTAATTACTTTTTTTACCTTGAATAACTCGAACTAATCTTTCAAAACCCATACCAGTATCCACATGTACGGCAGCAAGTTTTTCTAAGGTTCCATCTTTTTTTCGGTCGAACATAATGAATACGTTGTTCCAAATTTCAATAACTTGAGGATGGTCTTTGTTCACCAATAAATGTCCTGGAATTTGCATCCGTTCTTCGTCTGAACGCAAGTCAATATGAATTTCACTACAAGGACCACAAGGACCTGTATCGCCCATTTCCCAAAAATTATCTTTTTTATTTCCAAACACAATATGTTCTTTTGGTAAAAAATTTTGCCAAGCTTTTAAAGCAATAGCTGATGGAGGAAGACCTTCTTTTTCGTCTCCTTCAAAAACGGTTGCATACAAGCGGTCGGGATTGAGTTTATATACTTGGGTTAATAATTCCCAGCTATAGCGAATGGCATCGTCTTTAAAATAATCGTTGAAACTCCAATTACCCAGCATTTCAAACATAGTATGGTGGTAAGTATCAACGCCTACTTCTTCTAAGTCGTTGTGTTTGCCGCTTACGCGTAAGCATTTTTGGGTATCCACAATTCTTGTAGAGGGCGGAATGGAATGTCCTAAAAAAAACTCTTTAAATTGGTTCATACCGGCGTTGGTAAATAACAAAGTAGGGTCGTTTTTCATTACGATAGGAGCTGAAGGAAATAATAAATGCCCCCTCTTTTGAAAATAATTAAAAAATAGTTGGCGGATTTCTGTGCTGGATAAATACATAAAAAGAAAAATTATTCTGTAACATTCGGGTTTTTGATGGATGATTTTTTACGGCTGATGTAACAATAAATAGCAGGGACAATAAATAAGGATAGCACTAAAGAAAACAACACACCACCAAAAACTACAATACCTAAAGATTGTCGGCTGGAAGAAGCTGCCCCAATTTGAAATGCGATGGGTAAACTACCAAAAGCAGTGGCAATACTGGTCATTAAAATAGGTCTTAAACGTAAGGCTGAACCTTCAATTACGGCATCCATAAATGATAGTCCTTGCAGTTTTTTATGATTTATAAAATCAACGATTAAAATGCCGTTTTTGGTAACTAATCCGACCAGCATTATCATACCAATTTGTGAAAAAATATTTAAGGTTTGTCCGGTATAATATAAACTCAAAAAAGCCCCACAAATAGCCATAGGAACGGTTACCATGATGATGATGGGGTCAATAAAACTTTCAAATTGAGCTGCTAAAATAAAATAAATAAGAATGAGGGCTAAGAAGAAAGCGGAATTGGTATTAGACGAACTTTCGACAAAATCACGCGAGGCGCCACTTAAACTTGTTTGATAAGAATCATCTAGAACTTCAACACCTATTTTTTCCATTGCCTTTAAACCATCTCCAATGGTTTTACCTTCGGCTAAGGAGGCTGAAAAAGTGGCGGATGGAAAGCGGTTATAATGATTTAAGCGAGGCGGGTTACTGTTTTCTTCAACTTTAATTACTTCTGATAAAGGAATATACAATCCAGTGGAATTTTTAATTTTTAGGTCTTCGATATTAATTGGCAAGCTGCGGTCTTTGCGTTCTACTTGGGTAATTACTTGATATTGTTTACCGTTGCTGATAAAATAAGCCGTTCGAGCACCACTATAAGCGGCCTGAATAGCAGAAGTAACGTCATCAATATTCAAGCCTAGTGCATGAATTTTTATGCGGTCTAAATAAACGTCTAATTCGGGTTTATTAAGCTTCAAATCAACGTCGAAATTTTGAAATGTTTTATCTTTTTTAAGAGAATCTAAAAATACGGGGATAACATTTTTTAATTTATCTAAGTTTAAATTTTGTACTACATATTGAACGGGTAAGGATCCACGGGAACCCAAGCCGACTGAAATGGTTTGTTCTTGAATAGCAAAAATTTTTAAATCGGGATATTTTGCTGCAAAATATTTACCAAACTCGTTGGCATATTGGCTTTGAGATTTGGTTCTTTGGTCGGGCGGTACGAATCCAATTCTACCAAATGCGGCATTAGAGCCTGTAGCCCCAAACTGTGGGGTGGCGGTAAATGTAAAATATTGGTCAGGTATTGAATCTTGAAGATAATTTTGAATTTCGAGAGTGGTTTTAGACATCTTATCGTAATTTGTACCTTCAGCGGCTAAAATTGAAAACCGCAAGGAGCTTCGGTCTTCTAAAGGCGCTAATTCAGATTGAAGGTTTTGCGAATAATGATAAATTAGATAAAAATTACCTAAGAGCAAGATAATGGCAATCCATTTATATTTTAAAAACTTGGATAATAAAACTTTATAACCATGTTCCATACCTTTAAAAAAGGGTTCTGTAGCTTCATAGAATCGGCCATGAGAATGTTGTAATTTTTTAGGTGTAAGAATCACATTAAGAACGGGTGTGATGGTTAAAGATACAAAACAAGAAACCAATACGGCACTTGCCAAAACTACCCCAAATTCTTTGAAAAGCCTACCTACAAAGCCTTGTAAAAATATTACGGGTAAGAAAACAACCGCTAAAGTTATAGAAGTAGCTAAAACTGGAAAAAATATTTCTTTACTACCTTCTAAAGCGGCTCGTTTAATGTCCATGCCCTGTTCTAATTTGCGAAAAATATTTTCAGTAACCACAATACCATCATCTACCACCAAACCGGTTGCTAACACAACTGCTAATAAAGTTAGGATATTGATAGAAAACCCAAACATATACATAATAAAAAAGGTAGCAACCAACGAAATGGGTATGTCTATCAAAGGTCTTAGGGCAATTAAAATATTTCTAAAAAACAATAAAATCACCAAAACCACCAATGCTAAAGCAATAAAAATGGTCTCTTTAACTTCATTAATAGATTGTTTAATATATTTAGTATTGTCAATCGTTACGGTCATTTCAATATCACTTCTATTTTCGCTCTTGAGTTGTGCTAATCGGCGATAAAATTCTTCGGCAATTTTAATATAATTAGCGCCTGGTTGCGGGATGATAGCTAATACCACCACAGGTAAGCAGTTTAACCGAAATACTTGTTCTTCAATTTCAGGACCAATTTCGATTTTGGAAATATCGCCTAAACGTACGGTACCTTGATTGTCGTCTTTTAGAATAATTCTTCGGAAGTCGTCTTCATTTTTCAAACGACCTAAAGAATTGATAATAAATTCATTGGATTTACCAGTAATTTTACCGGCCGGAACATCTACATTTTCGTTATTTATAGCCGTATTAATATCATTAAAACTAATGCCATAAGCGTTCATTAATTCTGGTTTAAGCCAGACCCGCATTGCTTTTCGTTTTAACCCAAATATATTAATAGAGCTCACTTGGTCAATAGTTTGAAATTTTTCTTGGAGCACGTTTTCGGCATAGTCGCTCAATTCTAAAACGCCTTTGGTACGGCTTTGTACAGCTAATAAAATGATAAAATCGCCACTGGCATCGGCTTTGCTAACAACTGGAGGAGCGGTAATATCGTTGGGAAGGTTTCTGATAGCTGCATTCACTTTATCTCTAACGTCGTTTGCGGCATTGTCGAGGTCTACACCCAAATTAAATTCTATTGAAATATTGGAGGAACCGAGACTGGATTGAGACGAAATAGTTCTGATACCTTGAATTGAATTTATGGATTTTTCTAAGGGTTCGGTAACTTGAGAAAGCATAACATCGGCACTGGCGCCAGTATAAGTTGTAGAAACACTGATAACAGAAGGGTCTATAGCAGGGTAATCGCGGATGCCTAAAAAATTATAACCAATGATGCCAAATAAAATAATCAGCAAATTCATTACGGTAGCAAAAACAGGTCTTTTTAGTGAGAGTTCTGAAATGTTCATCGGAAATAGCTATTGTAATAAATTGGCTTTAAATTCTAATAATGGTTTTACGTCTGTGATTTTTATTTTACTTGTAGGTCTTAAAAATAAAAAACCGACCGTTACTAAAGAGTCTCCTACAGTTAAGCCTTTGGTAATTTCAACCAAAGATGCGGTACGGTAGCCTGTTTCAACATTTACTAAGGAAGGTTGACCATTTTTAACGATAAAAACTTTTTTATAACTTCCGTCTGGAATAATAATATTTGAAGGAATAAAGATAGAAGGCTGGTTTTTGGCAATTTCAATTTTGGCTTTAACAAAACTACCCATCCGAGCGTTACCTAAAATTCTACAACGAACTTTAACATTTTGGTTTGCTAAGTTAATTTCGGGTTCGATAGATTTAACGATGGCATTAACAGCATTATTGGAGCCTTCTAATAAAGCATTGACGGTGTCGCCAATTTTTATTTCAGATAAATATTTAGCTGGGAGGTCGACATCCATTTTATAACCATCTTTGGCTTGAAAATTGGCGATGATGGTTTGGGGAGTTACGTAGGCACCAATACTAATATTTTTAGTCCCAATGATACCATCGAAAGGTGCTACAATAAAGGTTTTGGATATTAAGGCTTTGGTATAAGAAATATCGGCATTTATAGATTCAATATTGGTAAGGGCAATGTCGTAATCGTTTTGGGTAGCGGCTTCTATTTGAACGAGTTTTTGTAAACGCTCAGCATTAAGTTTTGCTAAGGCTAATTGGGCTTCTTGTTTCTTTAATTGGGCTTGTAAATCTTGGTCGTAAATTCGGGCAATTAAAGTACCTTGTGAAATGGAACGACCTTCTGGAACGTTTAGATAAGTTAAACGACCACTAATTTCAGGTTGAATATCTACATAATCATTGGCTAAAATAGAACCATTACATTCAATAAAACGATTGGCTGTATCTTGCTCGACAATGCTTACTGAAATGCTTACTGGAGGAGCTTCTGTTTTGGCAATAATTTTTGGTTTTTCTTTACAAGATAGTAAGATAAATAAAGACAACCCTATTAAGATGCTATGTTTGGATGTTTTTAAAAAATTCAGCACTACCATAGTTATTTTTTTGAAAATTTGACGATAATTTTAATGTTTTTATTTTCTTTGGCTAAGTGAAGAAAATTTAAAAATAAAGCTTTTTGTTTATTATATAATTCCGCTTTGAATTCATCTATTTCTTTTTTTGGAATTTTAATCCATTTTTTGATATTCGTATTTTCATTATTGCAAATAGAAGATATGCGTTTTAAAATAGAATCAACATTAGCAACTTCTGAGGTAATAAGTTCTTTTTTATTCGTTTTAAGATTTTTTTTTCTATTGGTTGTACTCATATCTTTACAAAGTTATACCTTTTTTTGCAAAAATAGTGTTTAAATTAAAAAAAGGGGGCTTAAATTTCGTTAGAAGATTAAAATTTTCAAATTTTCAATTCAGTATGTTTTTTATTTCTATCGCATCTTCCTTAGGCAAAGTTAGTAATTTTATGACAAATTTATGGTCTGAACCGGGATTACGCTGTCCCGAACCTTCGAGATCAAGATTAGCAGGATTTTATGTTGTCTGAACCGGGATTACGCTGATTTGCAGGATTAATTGGATTTTATAAATGTCTGAATTTGTCCCGATCCCGAAGTTTCGGGACGGGATGTGGGGATTTTCTGGATTATCAGGATTAAATTTTTCTGATTGAACAAAATCCCCTTTTTTTAAGGGTCAATTACGCATGTAATTGGGAACGAAGTCAAAGCGTGCCGAATAGGCACAAGAATTTTATACATGAGTTCGAGGGAGATTTTTTGTAACATTTGGTTTTTAAATCCGTAGGGACAAATAATTATCTGTCCCTACTACTAACCAAAATAAAATAATCTGCGTCCTGAATTGCTCAGGACCGCCTAATCTGTGTAATCGTGGTTCAGAAAATGTTTGTCTGAATATGAAGAAATATTAAAAAGAGAATTAATTTAAAAGATGCTTTAACTGTAAAATATTATCTTGACAGATACTATATGCTAAGTTTTTATCAGCTAAATACTGGGCTAAATATTCTTGTTCTGTTTGTCCTGGAGTGGCTATAAAACAGCATTTTAATTGTAATGACAACCATTCCATAACCGATGTATAACCACTTCTACATACCACCCATTCTGCTTGAGTTAAATAATTTAATAACTCCACATTTTGTAGTTGATTAAATTGCGTCCAGTTGGTACGTAGATGTAGCGTTTTTGAATTAGAAGATAACCCTCTTATTAATACAAAAGAATGATGATGTGAAGTAGCCAAAATTTTTATAATATTATTTTCTAAAATCGTTCGTTGAGGTTCGGGTCCTGATAAAACAAATACGGCTTTGTATTTTTTAAAGGCAGGTTTTAGGTCTTTCATATTATATCTTGATAACAGACCGATATACGTTGTTTTATGAATTAATATTTTAGGGGTAGGATGCGAAAGTTTTCCGCTATAGCAAAGGTTTTCATCGGAAAAATCTGGTACTTGAATTTGGCTAAAATTTTTATCAAGATAATAATGCAATAAAGGATTAAAAATTTTTCTTAGCCCCTTGTTTGGTAACGGAACGTATATTTGATGCGTTATAAATATTGAAGGGAAATGAGGGTGAAAAAATCCATAACGATTATCAGAAATAACCAAATCTACACTATGGTTTTTAAGGTATTTTTTCAACCAAAAATATTCTTTACAAATATGTAAAATGGTTTTGGGAATTTGTTTGAAAATAACCCAGCCAAAGTAGCGCTTATTTTTGGCATAGTAAACTTCATATCCCGAAATATAAACGTAGCAAGCATTGGGAAAATATTCTTTCCAAATAGATTGTTGTTCTGTGGTTCCTGCAAAAACAATTTCATAACCTTGTTGTTGGTAGTTTTTTAACAAAGGAATACAGCGAATCGTATGTCCCCAGCCCCAATCTAATGCAGCGCATATTAATTTTTTATCTTTTTTCATTTTAACACCAAAACTCTATTCTTATACATTACAAAATGAATCTGGTAACAACATATAGCGCTACTTTTAAATTTCTTAAAACAAAGCCAATTAGGGAAACAATAAGGTTTTAGTCCATTTTTCAATCGTTCCTTCAATTTTTTGATAAGCTACTCTATGGTGCAAGCGGTTGGCTTGTCCTTGCCAAAATTCATAATAATTAGGTTCTAAACGGTATCCGCCCCAGTGTTCAGGACATACAATTTCTTTGTCTTGATAGTATTTCTGGGTTTCTAAAAATTTTTCTTCTAAGAATGTTTGACTAACTAAAGGTTGACTTTGGTTAGAAATAAGGGATCCTATTTGACTATCTTTAGGGCGGCTGCTGAAATAGCTTATATTTTTAGCTCGATCTAATTTCGATAAAACTCCTTTTAATTTTATTTGTTGTTCTAATTCTTTCCAATAAAACAAGATACATACTTTTGGATTGTGTTCAATTTCTTGTCCTTTCTTGCTTAAATAATTGGTAAAAAAACAAAATCCATGACGGTCAAAATCTTTCAATAAAACGGTGCGGGCATTGGGTTGCCCTTCGTGGTCGGTGGTGGCCAAGGTACAAGCATTAATTTCAATATGTTTTAATTGCTGTAAAGCCCTATCCCACCAAGTTTCAAACAAATCAAAAGGGTCGTCAAACACCTGTTCATAATCAATTTTTCCACTACCATATTCGCGACGTAAACCCTTAATCTCGGTAAGTTTATCCATGTTAATTAATAATTTCTTTTAGCCAAACAAAAATATGGCTTAAACCGGTTACAATACCTTTGCCAAATGGTTCTAAATAGTGAAAAATGGTTGAGTTTGTTGTTAGGCTTTTGGGAATAATATGAAAAGTTTGGGCGTAAAATAAAAAGGCAGCATAAACAATTGTATAACAAAATATGTTTATTAAAATTCCAACAATTTTGTCTAACCAGCCTAAAAATATTGCCGATAAGAATTTTTTTAATAAATGGGCTAATAATTTTACGATGCCGATGGTAATAATAAAAACTAACAAAAAAGCTACGTGAGGTAACCAACTGGTGGTTGTATTCCAAATTTGGTGAATCCAGCCAGCCATTAAATATGAAAATTTAAAAGCTACGATTAATCCAATAAATATGGCAATGAAAGAAAATAAGGTTACAACGGCGCCGTTTTTAAACCCATTATAGATGGCAAAAATTAATAATAAAATATAAATAAAATCTAACATTCTTTTAAATAAATAAAGATTGAGCGACTTTGGCTATTATATTACCAGCGGCTTTACCAGCTAATTTTTTATTAGCAGCACCAATCAGTTTACCTACATCAGATTTCTGACTAAACCCGAATTCAATTTTAAGTTGTTCTAATTCAATTTTAATTTCTGCTTCGCTTAGTTGTTTGGGCAAAAATTGTTGAATTAGGTCTAATTCTTCTTGTTCTTTTTGGGCTAAGTCGGGTCGGTTTTGGTTTTGAAAAATAGATAGTGAGTCTTGACGTTGTTTTACCAATCGTTGCAGTAATTTTATTTCGCCATCTGAACTTAGTTCTCCACTAAAACCTGGTTCTGTTTTAGCTTTAATAATTTCAGCTTTAATTGCCCTAAGACCGCGTAGTTGTGCTTCATTTTTGGCTTTCATAGCCTCTTTCATTTGGTTCATTACTTCATTTTCTAAACTCATAAAATAAAAATTAAGGTTGTGTACTATTTTCTTGTTTATAATAGGTTTTCATAAAATCTTGAGCAAATTGGATAAGTTTTTCTTTCAATTCGCTATTTCGGGTGGAGGTTTCTAAGGTGTTTGCCATTCCAATAAAAGTTTGATAGTAAAAATCTATCATTTCGTTGACGGGCATTTGGGGGGTCCATAAATCAATTCTTAGGGCAGATTTATCGTTAGGTTCCCACAAGGTTAGCATTAAAGCTGAAGTTTGTTTTTTAGCATCGTAATTGGCGTCACTTGCCATCCATTCAATGGTTTGAGGGTGATTTTGCTGGTCTAAGCCTACCTCAATTGAAATATTTGATTTTTTAATTATTTCTGACATGCCGCAAAGTTACAATATTTTCCTTCAATTTATATCATATTTTTAAATGTTTTTACTTGGTTTCAGGTTTAATTTGTTCATTAAAAAACTTTATTTAACTTTGCATCCACTATGAACTTACATGAATTATTAAAAACCAGAATTGTTTTTATAGATGGCGCTATGGGAACAATGATCCAACGGTATCAACTTAATGAAGACGATTTTAGAGGCGAATTATTTAAACACCTTCCGCAGTTATTAAAGGGTAATAACGACCTGTTAAATCTTTCTAAACCCTCGGTTATAGAAGATATTCATTTTGAGTATTTACAAGCCGGTGCCGATATTATAGAAACGAATACTTTTTCGGCAAACGCTATATCTATGGCAGATTACGATTTGGTTGAACAGGTTAAAAATATCAATACGGCAGCGGTTCGTTGTGCGGCAAATGCCCGTACCCGATATTATCAACAATACGGAAAAGAATCTTCTAAATTCATTGCAGGTTCGGTAGGTCCAACCAATAAAACTTTAAGCCTATCTCCCGATATTAATAACCCGGCATTTAGGGCAGTTAGTTTTAATGAAGTATATCGTTCTTATTACGAACAGATAGCAGCTTTAATTGAAGCGGGCGTTGACCTGATTATTATTGAAACCATCTTCGACACCCTCAATGCCAAAGCCGCGATACTGGCTTATTCTAATTATTTTTCCACTGCTTCAACGCCTAAAATTCCCTTAATTATTAGTGGTACTATTACCGATGCCTCTGGAAGAACGTTAAGTGGTCAAACCTTAGAAGCTTTTTATATTTCAATTAAACACGCACAGCCCTTAGCGGTTGGTTTAAATTGTGCTTTAGGAGCGGCTGAAATGTCGCCTTATATTGAAGAATTAACGCATATTGCCCCCCATACTTTTATCAGTGTGTATCCGAATGCTGGACTACCAAATGCAATGGGGCAATACGACGAAACTCCAGAAGTTTTTTCAACTTATATTGAAAAGTGGGCGGCAAAAGGGTGGATAAATATAGCCGGTGGTTGCTGTGGTTCAACGCCTGAGCATATAAAATCGCTGGTTGCTAAAATTAAACATTATCCCCCAAGAAAAATTTGGGAGTAAAAAAGGATAAACTGAGAAATATTTAGTTGGCTATATATGTATAGTGTTCCCCGTTTTTAGTACCAGACCAAGAGAGATAAAAAAAGTATTAAATTTGAGCAAAAAATTGAGTAAAGAATTAATTAAGTAATTTTACCAATGGCGACTATACATATTTATTTTGGTTTCTTTATGCTGAAAAATATAGATTTTATTAATCAATTTTATCATTGCTGATTTGATTAAGTTGAGTTAATATACTTTTTATACAATTATAAAGTTTTTCCTCTTCTTCTGGAAAAAGAAATTCTAAAGAACAAAGACGGTGGTTTTTTTCATCAATTTTTAATATTTTCCCTTCTTTTATGCAGTTATCTAAGCAATCACTTAAAATTTTACATTTATCTTCATCTTCTTTCCAATTTTTAGTGTTGGCGGTGTTGACGAAAAAGATAGTTGTGTTTTTTTCTTCACAAACTATATCTATATCAATTGTAAATTCAATGTTTTTAAATTTAAAACCTTTAATCGTAACGTAAGGTGCATAATAGTCTTTATTCGAAAGAGAATGAGAAACATTTATTTTATTTTTTTCAAAGTCTCCCCTAATTTTCAAGGCTCTGTATTTACATAAATCTGATAGCATTTCTTTTATTGAAATAGCTGTTTGATAATAGTTAGGTTGGTTGGAAATTTTATTGTAGAATTTTTCCAATTGTTCTTTGTTCATGTTTTGAGATGTTAATTGTTTAATAATATTTTGATATTGTCTAAGTATAGAAATAATATCTATTTGATTTGAGTGTAAAATACAGGGTTCAATCCAATTTTTAGACAAGCTAAATGCTGGTAAGCAAACTAAAACTTTCAGAATATCCTCTTTTTCATTATCTTTAATAGTCCAATAAGATGTTTCAGGTTTTTTATATTAGTCCAGAGTTAAATAAACAATGCATTCAACACTACACTTAGAATTAGAATAATTTTTTTTTACATAATCATAATACCTTGGTATTTGGTTTTCTTGGTTTATAGCGTTATTGATTTTATTTTCAATGATTATTGCTTTGTCTTTTTTTTCATTTAAAACAAGTATATCAATTCTACCTCGCTCTCTCTCTATAGTGACCCCCGTTTTTAGTACCAGACCAAGAGAGATAAAAAAAGTATTAAATTTGTGCAAAAAAATAGCAATAAAATGGAGACAAAAATTATTAGAAAACATAGTCCTGAGTATAAGGCGAAGG
>JACCDX010008034.1_pt1 | contig 13349 bp, 23 predicted proteins | sample 7449681 | NCBI WGS metagenome assembly JACCDX01 (sample SAMN15323450, study PRJNA562643) | freshwater metagenome | isolation source: river surface water | place: USA:Blue River Watershed | collected 2017-08-18
CAACTTCAAACTTCCTACGCTCAAAAGAACCTCCAACACCTCCAATAGTGTAGTTTGTTGTGATTACTATTTTAGGGGATTTAGTAACAGGCAATTTTATAGCATCCTGACCTTTATATTCTAAAGTAATACCTTCCGTTATTAATGAAAATAAAGATTCAAATTGAAAGTTCTTTTTTACATCGTCAAATACAAGTAACTGAGTATCTACTGGTACTGATTGATAAGGAAATGATTTCGTAAATTCAAAGGTTTTACCATCGATTGCGGAAACTTTTTTCATTTTACCCAAAGCATTCCAAAATAAAGATTTTCCCGAACCGCCGTTTGGATTGTCTGAAATTGTTTCATCGTTAAATATTATTGCTTTGTTGTTTGCACTTGTTTTGTATGAATGCATCAAGTAGCCAATAACAGATTTTAAACTTTCGTATTTGTTTTTGTTTTGTGATGAAGCCAACCAAAGGAACTTTCTAAATTCTGAATCGTGGTGGTCAGCATCTATAAAGTCACGGTCAATCACTTGTTTCTTCCAAACAAAACCTTTTAAATCTTCATAGCTCATTTTTTGGTAACCATCTTTAAAAACTTTGATTACACAATTACGATAGTATAAAATTGCAAAATCAGAACCATCTTCCTCAATATTAAACTTTGCTGTTTCAAGCATTGACAAATATTGTGGTGTAAATGACTTTGTACTGCCTGCCACTAAATCAAAAGGCTCTAAACTATCACTACTTAACAACTCGTTTAGTACGTGGTCTTTAATTTGAAACTCTGTAACTTCGTCAACAAAATTCCCTTCCTTAGTTATGAAAGTAAAAGTCTTTGATTTGTCAATAGGAAAATGCTTAAAAAAGTTTTTGTTTTCTAAATAAAATTTAAACTTGTGATGTGAAACAACTAACTTCCCTTCCTCGTTATGGCTCCAAAATTTGTTAACGTCAATTTTACTTTTTTGTGCAACAATCTCAGCATCTAATTTGTCAGTGTTTAAATCAGGAAAAGATTTTCTAATATAATCATTTGTTTTACCAACTAAAATCATATTTGAAATAGTCTTCAATTTAGACTTATCTTCAAATTGTTTTGTGGCAAAGTTAGCAGTATGCTTATAAGCTGAATTAATTAATGCTATTATTTCTTTACTATCAAAATCCTTTTGTTCATTTGCAAGGATGTACTTTTCAGCAATAAATCTTTCAACTCCGAAATCATTAAATGCAAGTGCAAGTTTATGAAAACTATTGTTGCGATTTACCCCGTTGTAAGACTTCTTAAACCATACCATTAATCTATTCGCTATTTGGTCCTGGTCTGTTAAAGGTATGTTAGTAATAACACCTAAACTACTGTTTATTTCTACTAATTCCGTTCGCTCAAAATCAACGTATAAATCTGACTCTAAATTTATATGAATCTCAGGGTCGTATGATTCAAAACAAAGGCGGCTCAAGTCCTGACCCGATGTATCTATTGTATTACTTCCGTAGCTTTCGTTAACCCATTGGAAATGCTTTACAATTGATTTGTAATATTTGTTATATTCGTCATTCGATTCAATGGAAGGAATCTTAATCAAAGCCTTTAAACCATCGCCTGAAGGACTTATCCAAGTTGAATAAACGTAACTATCAATTTTAAGTTTTTCTTTTAACTCTAAAACTAAATCGTAGCTTTTTAGTTTGTCAAAATCCAATATAGCTAAACCACTCGATTTTTTTAAATTATCCTTTGCCCTTGTGGTAAACGTTCCAGCAAATGTAACCGCAGGCAGTTGTAGTTTAATTTTAGCCTTCTTTTTAGAATCTAACTCAGCCCTAACTAACTCGATTGTTTTTTTGCTTTCACCATTTCGAATACGGTCTAAATAAAACAGGGCGTCTTTTGCTCTACCAACAGGGGTGTTTTGGTAAGCGTCTTTGTAGTAATCTACTTTCATAGTTAAAATATTTTTAAATGCAAAAAGCCATCTTCAAAAGGTGCGTGAGAAAACCCTTATCTGATAGCTTTTAAATAATGTCTTTATGAAGTTCTCACGCTTCGATATGCAAATATAGTAATTATATTTTAATTAGATTTTATTTATAGTAATTTATTTTCATTCTAAATAAAACACATATTTATCGATGTGCACTGTATTATTATCGATTCGTACTTAATCTGTACTATTGTATCTTATTGTAAATTAATTAGTTACAGTTAAAAATAAGCAAATAGTACGCTTTTTTTCTATTTTTCCGACAACTCGTTTCAGCGGTAAGAATAAAATATATTTTTCATGTAAATATATATATTACACAACACCGTAACATATAGCTATATAGATTCGATTCGTACTTTCGCACTATTTTAGCTTAATCAATTGTAATATAATAGTTTACTTAGTACAAATAGGTTTTTCAATGTGTTGTTGGTAATTTCAAAGCGTACTTTTTACACACAAAAAAACCCAACCGTTAAAGATTGGGCTTGGATTTAAAATGGAGGTTGCCAGCATTCACCGACTTTGTTTTGTTTGTAGGGTTCTATTTCACTATGAAACATCCGTTTTGTTTGCAGAAACGTACAATCGCTTATCATTGTTATTTCCGCTGTGTACACCGTGTTCTCGTAAAATACTAACGAATCATGTTTAATGTCCGTTATGCGAAAGCAGTCGCACGTTTTCACTTCTTCTTTTTGGCAGCCAACCATGAGCAATGCTGCTGCAATTATTAGTTTTTTCATAACTTCTTTTTTAAATAAAACTAAATATATGTTCAATGACTGGCAGCGTCCAACCATCGCCTAATAGCGATCCTGCTTTTGATTTAGATAAGATACTTGTATATCCATCATGAAAACCTTGTAATCTTTCCATCTCTACTTGGTTAACTGTTCTTATATATTTTTTTTCATGTATTATGTTTACTCCAAACTTTTCTCTTTTTTTTAGATAGTTTTGCGCTTTTTCTGATAATCTATCTTTATGACCAAATGATTTTTCTGTTTGTTCTAACAAAGCCAATGCTTTATCTCTATCAACAAATCCACTCGTTAAAATATCCTTAAACATTATACCTTTATCTTTGGGTTGTGGGATGTCAGTAACTAAATCAAACATAGTTTTTTTAGTTCGTATATTACTCCAATAGTAACGGTTTCTAAGTTGTGCCGTTAAAAGTGAACTATTTATATTACAAGGGTAAACCCCCAATGCTCTGCTCATTATTCCAACGTCTAACTTACTTGCACTTCCTACATTTTCTTGAAGAAACAAAACCTTTGGATTAAGTGATTTTACGTAGTTAAGTATATCAACAAAAACAAAGAATAAACTTGATTTTTTTCCATTTATTCCAGCGCGTTTACCAGCCGCACTTAAATCTTGACAAGGTGATCCGCTTAATACTAAGTCGATACTTTTCCAGTCAATATCCCATTCTTTCCACTTTGTCACATCACCAACTTGAATAGTGTCAGGAAAATGATACTGTGTTAATTCAATTGCATAAGATTTTATTTCACTTGAATAGTATTTATTTACTTTTATACCAACATTTTCAAGTGCTTGTCGACCAGTGTTCATCCCATTAAAAAGGCTTACTACATTCATAACATTTTTTTTAATAGTTCAATATATCCTTCCTCCTCTGCGTATCCTATCTTTTTTAGGAACTCGAAATAATCCCCTGTAACGTATCTTTTCGCTTGCCACGTCTTGTAATACTCTACGCACTCTTCTACGCTCTTAAATCGCATTAATTTGCGCTTATAAATAAATCCAAACGCATTGTTGTACTCTCTAAATGCTCTACTCTTTCCATTACCCGTTTCAAGTCGGTATTGTGCGTAAACAATCTCAGGATGTTTAATGCCCTTGTCCTTGATTTGCTGTAAACTCAATTGACCGATAGATAGACTGCTCATCATCAGATAACTCGTCAAAAGTAGGGGTTTGATAAATGTAATCTTCTTCATTGTATGCTTCGTTTTTGTGCCCAAAATATAGGCTTGTTATATACTTTTTCCCTTCCCATGTTGCAATCGCATGACCTACAACTGCAACGGGTACGTTTAAATGCTTTGCGATGTCGAGCTGAATCCATCCAGCTTCGAGCATGTTACGAACTCTGTCGTAAATGTAGTTATAGTTCGAAGGGCTTCGCACAGTAGCAGTTGATTAAAATGTTTTGAAATGGACCGTCTTGGTCGTAATCGGTTACCATGTATTCACCACTTCCACCGCATGTGATACATTTGTTTAGTTCTGCAAACTCCGTAAATTGCTCTAATTCCATTGTAGTGCAAATGCGGTCGCCATCTTCGCTGTAAACAAGCCCGTCATCTATGTATAAACGCTCTCTAAGGTCTTCAAACGATGACCAAACACTATCACTGTCAATCTTCATAAATTCAACGTCTGAAGGCATGATTAACGTATCAACGTTAAATATTTTATTTATTATCTTTTTCATAGCATATTCCTGTTAAAGTCCAACTTAATAATGCGAATGCAGTCCAAAATGCAGTCGATGTGTTCCAATACTGATTCACAAAACCTACTATGATAATGCAAACCAATGCGTATAATAATTTTTTAGCATTTCTCATGTCCCATAATTTTTAAGATGAATTCATAGTTTTCACCCGCTACTTTTTGCGCTTCGGTTACTAACTCTTCCGAAAATTTTACTTTGTCGAATCTGTTACCATAGCCAACCTTTTCTCTAATTTCTGATATTTGGCTTTCAATTAAATCTGCTGTTTTCATGTTTTTATGTTTTTAATTATGTAGCAAATATATATATTAATTATTAATACACCAAACTTTTGAGCAAAAAAAAAGCGATTAATTTCTTAACCGCCTAAAACACAATAGTAAAGATACTAAAATTCTTTTAATAAACAATAGGTTATTCTGTTTTGATTCTTGATTAGGTTAATCACCATATAATATTGCTCAGTGTTATTGACAACCTGGCAACCAGCTGACCAAGTTCCTATATTTTCACCTACTACTTTCTCTAAATAACTACACGTGTGAAAGTTAATACCATAACCACTACCCGTAATTGGCGCTCCTATCTCTTCACTCTTCCCATCTTTATCTCCGTCACGATAAACAATGAATGGTCCTACTTGTTTTAGGGCAGGCATCTTACCTTGATGAAGTCCAAACTTCCACACATCGTAATATACCTCATCAGCTTTAACAACAGCAGCACCTACCTTATTATATTTAAGATAGCCACCTTGTAAGATTGGTGTACCAGGGTTAGTTGTGCCTGTTACAACTTTTACAAATTGTTCACCATTGAATAAGTAGAACTTATCATCGTACTTATTTGGCGCATCTTCTTCACTACGTACACCTACTATCCAATAGCCTTGCGGAATACCTTTGAAGGATTTTAAACTCTTTACTCTATCGAGTATCTGTTTGTCGGTATAGTTCTTAACGTTGCTCATCTATTGTAAGTTGAGATAAAACACCAGCCACCGACCCAACGGCAACCATATAACCGCCTACAACGGTAAGCCCGAAAGGAGGAGCAACGAATACTGCACCTAACCCTCCGATAACTATTCCTACGCTTTGCACCTTCTTCCAAAAGTTTGGCGTCGGTGCTAACCATCTATTTTTTAAATTCTTCAAAACTTCCATCGTTAAATTTTATATAATAATTACTTGAATCGTGCCAAATTGTGGCTACTATCTTACCGTTTAATTTTTGCCCTTCGTAGTATTTACGTTTCATAGAGGGTACGCGCTAATAACAGGGTTATGGTCAATCTCTGGCAACGTCCAACCAAATAGTGCCGCTGTTGTGCAATTAAAAAACTCTTCGTTAGATATAAACCAATTGCCGTCAGCATCTAATGTCGGGTTAAAATATTGCTCTCCGTCATACTTTTGACCTATCAATTGGTCTTTTTGCTCTTGTGTTAATTGTCTTACTTTCATTTTTACTTATATTTTTTTTAATTATTAATTATTAAACTTGTCTTCCTAATGAAGTTTGGTATGTTTGTACTGCTGTGTAGAAGTTTGCTGATTCTGTTGAAGATAAACCTTCACCTAATGAGGCGAATGCCAGTTCTTTATTATCGTGTTCACCAGTAGGTGTACCATTGATAGAACCTAAACGATACGCATAAGTTGGAAGTGATGTAGATGATTGAGTTGTAGTGTTGGAAATAATGGAAGTTCCATTCTTATAGAAGTTCAAAGCATTATTAGCAGTTCTTGAAGTCATCCAGAAACCACGCCCATCAGGTGTTGAAGCCACAGTTGCAACTACACCCCCTCCTGACTCAGACCACATCGGACCTCCAATTGTGTTATCTATATATCTATTCGTGTTAATATAAGAAGCATTTGACGCTGAGTTATAACATCCTGAAGCTGCGTAATAGGATGTAGATAATGATTTACCAGATGTTCTTGAATATAAAGAAAAATGTGCAGATGTTAATGTTTGATTAGCCGATGGTGATAGAAAAGTAAGGGCAGAACTATTTATTCCATTAGGTAGATAACCAGTTGAACTATGAGTACCTCCACCATCAAACCTCAATCGGAAAGCCGCATCCAAATCGCGTGGGTCTTTCAAGTTGAATTTGTGTTGAGCAGCTGTTCCACCAACAAATGGATAAACCGCTTTCATTTTAGTCCATATACCATACGTTTTCAACTGTGTTACCAACGTGTTAATTGCTGTTTTTTGTGTGTTGTCGGTAATTGATGCAGCTGTCATAAATGCAAGTGCATCAGCATCGTATAAAACTCCTCCACTACTACTTACTATTCCGTGGTTTGCTAATATCATTTAAATAGATTTTAAGTTTAATTATATTTTCCTCTTTTGGTTTATACTCTTTTTTTTTCTTCATAAATACCAATTTGTTAGATAGTTATTATGCTGCGGATATACATCTCCATTCTCGTTGGTTGTGTACTCAGGGAATAAGCTATTGTTTTTGCAAATATAGTCTAAAAACCTTTGTGAGTAACTTTCAGCTATGCGTTTTTCTTTTTCAATTAAGTAATCAACTTCTTCCTTCGATACAATTTCGCTATTCTCTGATTGATGCTTATATATCCCCTTATTCGAAATGGTGTAAGCGCAGAAAGGTAAATACTCAACCATTGTAAAATGTATCAACATTGGTTTTAAATACGACCTTACAAGCGTTATGTAATTACCCGAAAGGGTGTTGTTGGTAATATCCGTTTTAATCTTATCAAGTAGCTTAGTACCCGTGTATTGCTGAATCCAAATGTTTTGTGCGACCAATACAAATTGAATCACTTTGTCAACGTCAGTGTTGGCGTTCAAAGAAGTATATTCTTGAAGGTCTTTTTTCGAAATTAATAGTGCTTCTGCCATGTCTTATTATTTAGGTAAAAATCCTTTGTTAGGCATATCAATCGGACGTGTGTAAACTCGTTTATCGTTTGTCGGTGCGATTTCACCAAGTTTGCGAGTTTGTGATGGTGTAAACTTTTTAGCCAATGGTGAATTAGCGTCTGACTTTCTTAAGTAAGTTTCACGCACCCATTTATGGTGGCATGCTCCACCGCCTTTGTATAACCAAACATCATAAGTAGTTGCCCCACGTGGACCAAAACCGCCTTCTGTTCCGTCTGCTCTTGTACTTGTTTGGTTTACAATTTCACTGCTCATTCTGACAATATCTTCTTTTCTGTAAACCTTGTTAGCTTCAATCATTTTTCTGCAAAACAAACGAGTCTTATCAGATATTTCACCAACGTATCTATATCTATGTTTGAAAATCTCACCATCTTGTAAGCTCTTTACGTTTGGTCTTGCAGTACCTGTTTTTACTAAGTTCAGAACCTTAGATAATTTTGTAGGCTCGTTTAGTTTACGTAATTGCTCATCCAATTCATCTTCAAGCTCGTAATCTACCTCGTGACTATCAATCAACACCCACTCATCTAAATCAATGTCCTCACCATATTTCGCAACGTCCAATTCATCTTGAGCGCTCATTTTAACCTCTTGTACAGGCTGCGGCTCATCGCCTTGTAAAGGGTTCAAAGTTTTAAATCTAAGGTTAAGTGAAACACCATTAAACGAAAGTATCTTTTTAACCATTTCAACTATCATCTGTTGTTTTGGTTTTATAACCATATTCTCAAACAACAAAGCTCCTGTTTTCATCTCATCAGCATTGCTACTAAACCCACTTGCTGAAGTTACACCAAACAATAAAGGTGTAGTTACATTGTGGCTACGTAATATTTTCGCTGTTGACTCGTCTGATAAATAAGAATAATGTTCTGGCGCATCGTTCAAAGGTACAGTGTCAATTGTTGTTTTAGTAGCTTCGTTTTCGTTGAATGATATTACAACTTTCTTACCTTTTGAACCCGTTAATTTACCGATCACAGATGCAGAAATTTCGTCCTTCATCTCGTCGGTTGGGGTACCATTGTTAAAATTTACAATCGTCGTGGGAGCGAAGGAGTTACTCACTTCATTTATAAGGTATTCAGCAATTTTTTCTTCTAATAATGCGTAATCAATACCACCTTGATAATCTACATTTGAAAAGTATTTCATACCTGCACTATAAGGTGCTAAATATAAAATTTCAACTTCTTTTTTAGACGTTCCAAAAGCATCAAATCTTTTAGGTACGTATTTCTTTGGGTCAGTCCAATTGTCGGAATAGAAATAACCTACAATGTCCCCGTCTTGGTTACATTTCTCAGGTCTTAATAACTGTATAGGTGTGTGAAAAGCCCTTGTAATTGCTTTATGTCCTTTGTTGTAATGTATTTGTAAGGCGCACTGCCCTAAAGCGTACAAATCGAATATAATACGTCTTAAATCATCTTCCTTAAGAATAGATAATAGTTGCGCCCATTCGTTTAATTTCATTGCGCTATCCGTAGCTGTTAACCCTTGCCCGAATATTAATCGACAAATGTTATTAATTACAGCGTTATTCGTTGCTGAGTTACTATATCGGTCAATTAAGAACTGATAGTAGTTATTATCCTCTCCGTATTCCACCCACTCATTCTTGTTATTCTCAACAATTACGGGCGCTGTGTAAGAAGATAGTTGTATAATATTATTCATATATAATAAATTCGTTGGTTGTTACCGTTTGAGTAAAATTCGAGCTTGGATTATCCGTGCAAAATACACGTCCATAAAAGCGAATATCGTTTGTTTTTCCAATCTTACAAATATACGTATGACCTTCTTTTAATGCAAATGTAGCCGTTGCCGTGTGGTAATAATCGCCCGTTGCGTATGTCGTTATATTAATAGTCGTAGTGACGTTTGTTTGCTCGTCTGTAAGAAATATCTTATCTGAATTTCCCGTTCCTTCACGAGGGATAAAATACACCGTTTGCGGTGATGTGGATGTCGTTAATACTATCATAATAGTATAACTAAAAATTAGTGTTTTTGTTGCAAAAAAAAAAGAGGGGCTATTAAACCCCTCCGAAAAATTAACTTGTTACAATTGTTGTTTTCACGTCGTTAGGTGGTAAGTCTAAATCGTAGTAAAACGCATTAGTACCCAAAGGCACGAATTGCGACGGTAAAAGCTCTTCCGCTTGGAAGGTCATGGAATAACCGCTAAAATCACCAATCGCCCCTCCATTATTAATAGAACCCGCCGTTAAATCACAACCTCTAAGTAGTCCAACTAAGAAAAACTGTCCTTCGTTGTTTTCAACTAAAATTCTCGGTTTTGCATACGCTAAAGTCTTTACAGCGTTGTGCGTAGCGATGTCTTGTTTTTTTAGTTTAATAGTCAATGTTTGACGAAAGAATGTAGTTCCGTTTTCACGTGATGTCACTATCTCTTGGTCGTAAACATTTTCATTAGATTTCAACTCAAACTTGTACATATATTGAACAAAATTAACGTAATCAATCGACTCGTTAAAATAAGTGTCAAGAATGAACGCATCACCATCACCTGGATTAACTTTATAAATATTAGCAGATGTTAAATCCTCATTGATAAAGTAAACGTTTGTAAGCCCTGCAAGTGAATCCTTACAAGGCTCTGAACGTCCTGCCGTTATTAAGCAAGCCATGGTTAAGCAGTTACAATAGTTGCACCTGTGAAACAATCAGATACAATAGTAGTTGAGCTTGTAATATCTGTGAAAGGTGCCGGTAGAGCCTCTTCAGCGGTAAATGTTAAAGAATAACCGTTAAAGTCTCCTAAAGCACCACCGTTGTTAATTGAACCAGCAGTTAAATCAGCACCCCTAAACAATCCCATTAAGAAGAATTGACCGTTGTTGTTCTCCACTAACACGTGCGGTCTTGAGTAAGCTAATAACTTTACTTCTTTGTGTGTTGTCGCATCTTGTTTTTTTAGTTTAATTGTCAACGTTTGTCTAAAGAAAGTTGTCCCAGCTTCACGGCTTGAAACAATTTCTTGGTCAAATACGTTTTCGTTGGATTTCAACTCATACTTATACAAGTTATCCACGTTTGTCACCGCAGTGATTAAGTCATTCGAGAAAGTCACATCAGACGGAACTATCTGAAAATTAATAAAGTATACGGCTTTCAGTCCTCCGATTGCCTCTTTGCACGCCTCCGCGCGTCCTATTGTTAAGTTACAAGCCATAATTTAAAGTTTAAAAAAAAAGGAGGGAATATACCCTCCCTTTAATTGGTTATTAATTAGTTAATTAGTTAGCTGAGTTTGTGATTCCGTAAGAAACAATGTCAGATACTGAATGGTAATTTACAGCCATTCCCGCTCTAAGTACAAAACGTACATTTTGCGAACCGTCTAATGGGCTCATATCGATTACCTTAACTTCGTTTTGGTCATTTAATAAACCGCAGCCAAAAAACAAGTTTGAAGTCTCAGCAGCGATAGCAGTGTTAGCAGCCAATCCGTTCGCTACGAAAATTGGAATACCGTCGAAAGTTAACCCTTGACCATTATACCATTGTGTACCCTTAGCTTCAACACCATTGTTAGATGTAGCTGCGACTGAGAAACCACCTAAAGCTCTAATGTAAGCCTTAGCTATGTTTTGAGAAACATAAATTTTCAAGTCAGGCGAACCGTACAAAGCAGCCGGAATTGCATCTACTATCAAGCCTAATTGAGCAACGACATTTGAAGACGTAACCGTAGTACCTGCAACCTCATTTGCAGTTGGTAAAGCAGCATCAGCAGCTAATAAAGTAGCAATACCGTCAATTTGTCCAGCCGTAGCCGTTGCACCTCTCCAAATAGAAACCTCAACCGCTTCAGCAACCTTCTCAGTAATGTAAGCTAATAAGTAATCAACGAAAGATTTAGCCAATACTTTGTGAGCAGATACACCCATTTCTTCAGCCTCCCATGTAGCTTCAAAATCTTTTTTACAAAGTTGTAAATTCACTTGGAAATTCTCCAATGTCAAACTTCTTTCAGAAAGTGTAACCTCAGAAAGTGCTGTAAAATCACACGTTGCATTTTTCAATAAAGCATCAGTGCTTAATTTATGCATTGTAGTCTTGTAAGCAATGTTTGGAATGATAGTCATCCCTCCGTTTGCCAATGTGTTACCGCTTAATAAAGCAGCTTTTACCCATAGCTTAGAATCTTGTCCAGCATATGAAGTTGAAATGTTAACTGTTGTAGCCATTTTTTATTTGTTTATTTGTTGTTATATACTTCTTCTAAAATTCTATCTCTCAACGATTTTGGCGTATTAATCGCTAAATCTACTCTCTCCATTGGTTGTACGTTCTCAGGGTTGAACTGAATTGGTTTAGGCTCTGCGCTAAATTCAATTACGTCCGTTGGTTGTTCTTCAACAATTTCAGGAGTCATTGCTGCTAACTTAGTTTCAAGCTCTGCAATCTTTGCCTCCATTTCTGCAAAGTGTTGCTCAGTGATTGATACAACTTTTTTAGGTTGCTTCACTTCAACTTCAGGGGTCACATCAGCCTCAACAGGCATCTCTTCCTCTTCTGATTCAGCAGGCATTTCCTCGATAGCTGCAATCATTCCTTTTTCTTCAACTACCAATAGTCGACCGTCTTCAAGTTCGTACTTTCCAACTTCCAATGGTACAGGTTCACCTTCCGGTACTACAATCATAACACTTGCACCAGGCTCGAATGAATCAGCTTCAATCACCGTGTTGCCGTCGATTAACTTCATTTGCTCCAACTTAACTTCCATTCCAAGGAATGTCTTGATAGTTTTTAAAGCGTCTTTTATTTCTTTATTCATAAACGTTTTTCTTTAATAACTTATTTAACCTCTTTCTGTTGTAATTTCCCTCACTTCAATAGTGTGGTTTACATTACTTACTACTTGTTGCTCAATACTTCCAATCCCTTGAGATTGACCATCGCAACATTCTTTGCTGTACGTGCCATCTTTGCATTGGCAACCTTTTTTACCTCCTTTTCTCATAACATTAAAATTGTTCCTATTTCGTTTGTAAATTGTTTAAACTCCCTGAAATCTATATCCTTACACATCCCTTTTTTTACGTAGTCAATACCAATGTAAGCCACAAAATTTCCATTCTTAAAATACGGTGCGATGCAAATGGATTTAACACCCTGTCTTAATAACTCAGATTTTGTTGTATGTTCTTGTATTTCCTTTACGTCGCAATAGTTCATACGTTCTAACATTATTTGTTGCAAGAACAATGGGTATAAACTAACCGGTATGTTTTGTAAGTTATGTGCTTCAGGGCTTACACCATTGTTACACACTTCAAAACTCATTGATTGATGGTTTCTATGCGTCCCGTCGTAGTATTTGATCGTGTTGTGAAACTGAAAGATATACGCCCTATCCGCTTTGTATTTCAACATTAAGTCATTTAACATTTGTTGAATCAAAACATTATTAGTTATGTCTTTTTTTACTTCGTCAACCTTATCTATTTTGGTTATTACTACCTTAGTGACCAATGACTTGTAATAAAAAAGAATGAAGGCAAGTAAGATTATAATTAGCACTGTTGTTTTCGTCTTCCTGATTTGCTCTAAAATGTACTTGACTTCATTCATAATTGTATAACTTTTATTTGTGATTTTGTTGTAAATTAGATATAATCATTAATGATAGTTTCTTGTGCTGTTATTTCGCTTGTTACATCAGCATTTAAAACTTCATTGCCAACTTTGATTATATTTAAGTAGGTGCTTTCTACATAAGTGTAAGCTCCCCTTACTTCTGTTATTACCTCTATCATGACAAACAATTTAAAGTTAATTGACTAATATCAAAACTACAAGCGTTTGAAGATGCTCCCGACGTTCTACAAGCCTGTATTGTTATTGGTGTTGTATCACTTGGTAAATTAGTTGTGATAGTACCCTCAA
>JACCDX011858815.1_pt1 | contig 13349 bp, 13 predicted proteins | sample 7449681 | NCBI WGS metagenome assembly JACCDX01 (sample SAMN15323450, study PRJNA562643) | freshwater metagenome | isolation source: river surface water | place: USA:Blue River Watershed | collected 2017-08-18
TATTTAAAAATTTTTTGGGCAGATAATTAATCAGAAAATTTAAAAAACAAATTCGGCAAAACCCATAAATTGGGGTATGTTTGTTTTTAAATTTTTCCTGAAATAAATAGTGAATTATTGGATAATTTTTATAGTTATATGCAACAAAACACATCTATTGGAGTTGACATAAAGTTTATTTTATTAACCAAAGAACTGAGTTTTATACCAGATAATATATTAAATTGTTGTGAAGTAATAAATATAGGAAGACCAACAAAAACAGCATATCAAAAATGTGTTAAAAAAAAGTTACCAGTTAATATGAAAATGGAGAACATAACTAATATAAAATTGATCCATTTACAAAATGACGATTTAATGCTTCAATATAGGATTATATGTAATAAAATATTAGAAAATATAATAAACATACATCATTTACAATTTTTAAAATTTAGAGATTTATTATACGACATATTCATATATAACTTGGATATGTCAGAATGTATTTGGTATATTCTCTCTACTTTGATTAGTCAGAAGCGTTTTAAGAGAGAACAATTATCAGATATTTTGTTAAAAACATATTGTTTTTTTCAGTATTATAATAATAATTATAGACCAATATTTCACGTTGAAAAATATATGCTTTATTTAGCTAAAGAAATTCATGGGTTATAATGTCCGGTGCCAAATGTGAATATTTATAGAAAACTAATTTAAACATTATATATTATTGAAAACTAATTTACACCCTTGAAGATTTAAAATAGCACCTTATATAATAAATTATTTTAATTCATATGATGAAATACATATATATTAGAATTTTTAGAAGAATTGGATGATTTAGATAATCAACATTTTATAGTTGATTAAATAATATTAACATTTTATAGATTGTTAATATTAGTTTGAATATATTTTAGTTTACATTTATTTTTTATTTAATAATTTTATTTCATTTTGTAAATTTTGTAATTTTGCATTTATTATTTGATGTTCTCTCTGTCTTCTTATATTATCATTTCTATTACAAATTGATTGTGATAATAAACTTATAAGTTGTATACTATTCATACATATTAATAACGAAATTGGATCCATTTATTCTGTTTTATAATAAATATTTAAATATTTATTTGTTTATTATATTTTATGATATATTATATATAAATGACAACTAAAATTATAATTGATTTGTTTAATGGAAAAAACGAACATATATCTAGATATGTGATAAATGATACAATTAAAAACAATGATGATATTGACATCGATGAAATTTTATATAATAAAGACGGTTCTATTCAACATAAATCAAAAATGAATGGTGCAGATGATGAATTAATAATAGATCAATATTTTTCAAATACTTCAAACGTAGTTGGTGAATATTCTAAAATCAATATAGAAAGTTTAAGTGATCCAGATTTGACAATGTTCAATAAATTATTTTTGAATAATTACGAAATACCAGATTGTGTTGATTTAAAAGTGTCACCAAATGTCAAGTTAACTAATCTACCAAAAATAAATTCTAATCCTGAAAAAGATACATGTCCAATATGTTTAGAAGAGTTATACAATGAACCTGTTTCTTATATTTCTGGAAATAAAGGCAATGTTCAATATTGTAATCACAAATTTCACTCAAAATGTATTCAAACATATTGTTCAAAAAACGAAGAATGTTTATGTCCGTTATGCAGAAAAAAAATAGAATATGGTGATATTAAACAGTTGGGTGGAATGAATGATAAACGTCCTCCTAAAAGTATAGAAGATATTATGTCATTAAATAGAGAGAATTCGAATATATTTAAACGAAGACCTTTGCCACCTAAATCTTTACCAAATATGGATAACAATGCTATTATACAAAAAGCACTAAATAAAATCAACAACAGACAAAATATTACACAAAACTCATCTCAACCAATATCTGATGCTAGATATCCAGAATTAAATTATGGCGGAAAAAAAAGAAAATCAAAAAAATCAAAAAAAAATAGAAAGTATGCTAAAAAAAATAGAACGCATACTAAAAAAAATAGAACGCGTTCTAAAACAAACAGAAAATAATATTATGGTTTCCAAGGCCATCTATTTCTGGTTGGGTTGATAATAACTCGATTATAAAATTGGTATGATTGTAGATAAGAACTCGTTGGTGTAGGAATGGTATAGTTTGCTTGTGCAACAAAATAGAAATTATTATAATTATTAGGAATTCCTCTTCTATATGTATTTGAGCTAGTATGAATTGCCATTATATAGTATACCAATATTTTTATACTTATAAAATGTAAATACTTAAAGATTTAGATTAAGTATTTAACAAATGAATTACAAAGAGGCATTTAATGCTCTTGAAATTGATTATACGATAAAATATAATGATATCTCTCTAGATTATATAAAAAAACAGTATCATAAGTTAGCACTCAAATATCATCCTGATAAGAATGGAAATACTGAAACCTCAAATATTCGATTTCGAGAAATAAATGAAGCATACAACTATCTTAAGAGAGAACTAAAAAAAGATATAATAGATATTGAAAATTATGATGATGATAAAGAAGAATATAATGATGACTCATTTATATATCTAAATATGTTACAAAGTTTTATTAAAAGCGTTGTTGAAAGTAAATATGTCGAAATTGTATTTTCAATTATCAATGCGTTATTGATTACTGGAAAACATTTATCTATTCAATTATTTGAAGGTATAGATAAAGATACTGCTTTACATATTTATAATTTTCTCTCTAAATATAGAACTATAATTCATTTTAACAATGATTTGATATCAGAAATGAGAGAAATTCTTCTCAGCAAGTATAATAATGTTGAAATTTATAGATTGAATCCAAGTATTCATGATTTGATGGAAAATAATGTTTATAAATTATATGTAAATAATCAGTTATATCTAGTTCCTTTATGGCATAATGAAATGTATTATGATTGTTCTGGATGTGAAATTATTGTCATTTGTGAACCAGAACTGCCTGATGGAATGAAAATAGATGAAGAAAATAATTTATATATTGAAAGGGATATTAGTGCACGTCATGATTTACCTGATATGATAATAAATAATGAAAATGTATCTGTCACGGTAGGTGATAAATTATTTTCTATTCCTCTCTCTAATTTATATATGAAAAAGGAACAATGTTATAGGTTTCAAAAACAAGGCATTTCTAAAGTAAACAATGACATATATAATATTGGCGATAAGTCTGATATATTTGTTAAAATCAACATTTGTTAATTAGATTTATAAAAGTATTTGAATAACTTTACATAAAAAAAATATAAAGTTATTTATTCGATTAATGAAATTCTACATTATTGCTAAATTATTATTCCTTTGCTTTAGTCTTTTTAATAATTCGTTTAACCTTTTCAGCAGGTGCAGCAGTTTCAACAACTGGTTCAGGCACAGATACTGCTTCTGGCACTGGAGTCGGTTCTGGTACTGGTACTGGTGTTGCAATTACTGGTTCAGAAATTGATAATTTTGCAACAGGTAACAAATCATCTTCGCCATCAGAATCTGCTACATAAGCACTTACAGTGTCAACATGTTGTAATTCTAAATCAGGTTGTGACTTCAATAATTCTCTTTCACCAGGTCTAACTGTTAAGAAACAAGTATCATCTGAGATTGACGATGTCTTTGGTTTCTTGACAACAACTTGCTTCAAATTCCAAGTAATAGAAACCTTTGCAGGACTACCAACAAACCATAAACCAGCACATTGAATTAAACAAATGACTTGCATAGGAGCCTTAATACTATTTACCAGGAAATCAAGAGGAGTTACTCCTGGTTCACTCTTACCCTTAATATAAAGCGGATTACCATCTTCGTCAAATACAGAAGTCTGCCACACATCCTTCCAACAAGGTAATTTGACATTGAGTTGAGGAGATTCCTGTAAATTTCTTTCTTCAGATCCTTTAACCTTAGGATATTTTAGCATAGGACTAATTTTCTCATCCATTACTTCCATAGACTTGATTTCCTTACCAAACCATTCCTTTGAATTGTTCATTGCATCATTCTTAATTTGTTGTTCAAGAAGTTTCATTTGTTCAAGAAATTGATCTGCTTCTGGAGTAGTATATGAACCCTTGGAAAATTGAAGAGTCATTGTGTATTTACCTGTTCCCTTAGTAATAGGTTTTCCATCAGCACCCTTACCTACAACTTCCTTAACTTCTTGTGCACCCCACGAACCCATTAATGGTACTGCAATTGTTAATGATTCATTATAATTTCTATTCAGTAAATTGACTACCTTTCCACCTGCAGCATTAGGCTTAGGTGATGTATACTTTAAAATAGATAAATCAATATTAGTTCCGTCGATGATTGCGCTTGTCATTGTGTGTATGATTTATAATAGTCAATTATCTTTAAATCAATTTTTTTTAAAATTATAAATGTTAAAATAATCTCTTCAAGGCACTTTAAGTATACGATAGTTGGTAAGCATTTTTTGATTATAATAATAGTAATATAAAAGGATTTTTATATTGTGTATATAATAAATGACAATTGAATTAAAAAAAAGTAATCAAAATTCTATTGAAGAATATATAAATGTTATTTTGGATAAGTGTGACATAACTATACCTATTATAAAAAAACACACTAAAACGATGGATGTGTCAAATATGCCTACAATTTTTAACTATCAAGATATGATAAATAATAATTATAATATTACACAATTAAAACAATTTGCAAAACATTATAAATTGAAAATATCAGGAAATAAACCGCAATTGATAAGTAGAATATATTGTTTTTTACATTTATCATTTTATATTATAAAAATCCAAAAGACTTTTAGAGGTTATTTAGTGAAAAAATATAAACAATTACGTGGTCCTGCCATTATAGAGAGAAAAATATGTACAAATCATGATGATTTTGTTACAATGGAACCTATAAATGAAATTCCATTTAATCAATTTATAAGTTATAAGGATACAGATGGATTTATTTATGGTTTTGATATAGCTTCTCTCTACAACCTCTTCTTAAAAACAAAAACTCAGATCAATAATCCATACAATCGTAATCCGATGCCTAAATATGTATTTAAAAATATTAGTTTATTACTAAAAATATCTAAAATATTACAATTGCCAGTCAATCTTGGATTTGAAAATGTTATGAATAATGTAACACTCGAAAAAATGGTAGAATTTAAAACAGTTAAATTGTTTCAGGAAATAGATGCATTAGGCAATTATTCAAATCCAGAATGGTTTCTCTCTTTAAATTTATTTGAAATTAAAAAATTTGCAAAAGAGTTATTTGATATTTGGCATTATCGTGCTAAGTTATCTCCAGAAATGAAATCAGAAATTTGTCCTCCAATAGGTAAACCATTTAGAGAGATAAGTCTTCATTTTCTAAATACGGAAAAAAATATTTGGAGTATCAAAAATACATTATTGGTTGTATTAAATAAATTTATAAATAGCGGTACAAATAAAGATAATAAAACTTTAGGCGCATATTATGTATTAGCTGCTTTAACAATTGTCAATTCAGATGCTGCTACATCACTTCCTTGGTTATATGAATCTGTAAGATATATTTAATTTTCATGTAGAGAGAACTAAAAATTAACGCAATACATAATTAATATCATATTATCGTAACAATATATATTATTCGATATAAACTACTTAAAAGCAACTCTTTAGAGTATAGTATAATAAGATGCCAAAGAAATCATCTAAGACTGAGACTGAACAAGTCACCCCTGCTGTTGTTGAATCTGCTCCTGTTGCTGAAAAGAAAGTTAAGAATTCTAGAAAGAAGGCCGAAGTTCCTGCTCCTGAACCTACTCCTGTTGTCCAAACTCCAGTCGTCGAAACTGCTGCACCTGCTGAATCCGAAGTTGAAACTCCACTTGCTGAACAATCTGTTGAATTCCTTTCCAAGTTACAACAATTGAGTCTTGCCATTTCTGCGTTGAAGTCAGAATATCGTACTCTTGAAAAGAAGTGGTCTCGTGAAGTTAAGACTGCTCAAAAAGTTTCATCCAAGAGAAAGCGTAAGACTGGAAATCGTGCCCCATCTGGTTTTGTAAAGCCAACTAAAATTTCTGACGAACTTGCCGCTTTCCTCGGCAAGGAAAAGGGAACTGAAATGGCACGTACTGAAGTAACTCGTGAAATTAACAAGTATATTCGTGCACATGGACTTCAGGCAAAGGAATGTGGTCGCAACATCAATCCTGATGCTAAGTTAGCTTCTCTTTTGAAGTTGAAGAAGACTGATGAATTGACTTATTTCAATCTCCAGAGATATATGTCTCCACATTTTGCTAAGGCTGCTGCCAAGGAAGCGACTGCTTAAATAATTAAATAATATCAAAAAATGGTAAATAATATTGTATAAATTTGTAAATAATATATATATACAAAAATCATAAAAAGTCTATATTTTTAAATTTATTAATAATAATAAATTTAAATACTTATTGTTGCCCAATTTTGTCAAATAAAATTGAAACTGAAAATACATTACAAATAAATGTAAATATAAAAATGGGTATCAGAAATTTAAATAAATTTTTAAAGGAAAATGCGTCGCAATCTATTAAATTATGTAAATTATCTGAATTATATGGAAAGAAAATAGTAGTAGATATAAGTATTTATTTATATAGATTTGCATCAGAAAACAATTTAATTGAAAATATTTATTTAATGCTAGCAACATTTAGATATTATAATATAATTCCCATCTTTATTTTTGATGGAAAACCGCCTTTAGAAAAAATCAATTTGTTACAAAAACGAAAAGAAGATAAACAATGTGCAGAAGAATCTTTCTATAAATTAAAAGAAATGCTAAACGCAAATCGACATATGGATGACATCGATAAACAAGAAATAATATATAATATGGATTTACTTAAGAAAAAGTTTGTAAGTATTAATAAAACAGACATTGAAATGGTAAAAGAATTAATTAGATGTTATGGTGCAACATATTATGATGCACATGGAGAAGCAGACGAGTTATGTGCTATGTTAACTATTAAAGAAAAAGTATGGGCATGTTTAAGTGAGGATATGGATATGTTTGTGTATGGTTGTCCACGCGTACTTCGTTATTTAAGTTTGCTAAATCATACTGCAGTGGTATATGATGTAAAAGGTATTCTGATAAATTTAGGTATAAGTCAAAAAGAACTCAGAGAAATATGTATTTTATCAGGAACAGATTATAATTTAGAATGTGAAGATGAGAGAAATACTTTAACCAGTACGTTAAAATATTTTAAGAAATATCATAAATCAAAAACAACATTAGGATTTTATGATTGGTTAAATGAGTGTCATCCAAATACGATTAAAGACTATGAACTTCTAAAAAAAATATATGATATGTTTGATGTTAGTCAAAATTATTATATGTTAAAATCGTTTGAAAAAATAAAAATTGCAAATGGTCCAATATTGAAGGACGAAATTAAAGAAATATTAAAAGCCGACGGATTTATATTCAAAAATTAACAACGAAAATCCGAAAATGCGAAATTCCGAATGTTCACATTTGGCACCGCATTATTTTTCTTTTATAGTGGTCGCCTTTGAAATAATTTTTATGATTTTTTCATCTTTTTCAGGATCTGTCTCCATAACTTCTATCACCATTTTATCATATTTATCAGATATTTTCGACGTCGAATTACTATATTCTGGATATTTCTCTCGAAATTGTGGAAGCAACTTTATATTTTTATTCGCTACATTCTTAATAACCTTTTTGATCTTTCTTTGTTGATCATCTTCTTTTTCCCATTGACCGTCGTCCTTTACATAAAATGTCTCCCTCTTCTTATCTGTACAATGAATTGGTCTCACTGTCTCATCTAAATTATTCAAGTTATTTACTATTATTTTTGATATACCTTCTACATAGCCTAAATTACCTACGTCTATCAAGTCAGATAACTGCAGTTTTATTGAATCTATAAATTCAGTTATATTCATCGCATTTTTACATGTCTCGTTTAAAAAAAAATTCAAATTGAATGCTTTGTTATGAGAATTTGTATGAGTCGTATTATGAGTGCCATTTTTTACAATTTCCAATAATTCTTTATTTTGTTTTAACAGTTCCATTATTAAATCATCTCTACCTATCATATTATTCGTCTGAGGTATATCTATTTGAGAATTCATGTCATCATAATTGCATTCATCTATACATATTTTACAATTTCTTTTATGTCTCCACAAATTTTGTCTATGTTGATATTGTTTTCCGCACGAACATGCATACAAAATAATATCCAAATTTGGCAGAATTTTGGCAGAATTTTGTCTCATTGCGTAATCATATGTAATCATTTTATGTTTGTGACTGTTAATATGAGTATCATAACTACTCTTTTTAGACGTTCCATAGTCACAAAAATTACAATAAAATTTTTGAGCAGAATTTTGGCATTTTTTTGGCAGAATTTTGTCTCCTAAAGTAATCATTTATTTCCATTGATAAAATATTTTTAAGTTTTTTTTGAAAAAAATACAATCACAATTTTTTTTCGATGGTTAGATTTCTTACCATAATTTTTAAATATCGTCACAAAATTTTTTGTCAGTAAGGACCTTTTTGACATACGATTTTTGGACATTTATTTTTGTCCATTTTTAAAAATTTTAAAAACTTTTCAAAAATCGAAACCTTGAAATCTTAAATTATGTAGGGACAAAAAAAACATAAAAATATTGAACTTAAAGATTTTGCCTTCATTATGTAGTAATTCGGTCTTTAAGTTAAAAATTAATATATATTATTTTTTGAATACTTTTTTATTGCCAATTTCCAATAACATTATCTAATTCTTCTTCTGTCATATCTGACGAATATAACAATTCATTTAATTTAGTTGGATGATATAAATTCTCTATTTTTGGTAATCTCACCTTTAACCATAGCCAATTTCTAAATTTTGTTTTATATTTTAAACTCCAATAAATAAATTTCATACGATATATACTACGAGTAATATTGTTAATCATATTTATATCATATTGATCTAAATATTCTTGATTTAATGAAGTAAGGCTGTATGGCAATTGGTTGTTAATACAACTTAGATGTCTCATATTATTAGTATTGATTTCAGGTAAAATAGTTAATTGATTTTCAGAACAACGTAAAATTGTTATATGTGTATTGAGTTTAGGTAAACTTGTTAATTTATTATTAGAACAATCTAATAAATTTAGAAAATTATTGAGTTTAGGTAAACTTGTTAATTTATTATTAGAACAATTTAAATTATCTAAATTATTGAGTTTAGGTAAACTTATTAATTGATTATTAGAACAATTTAAATATTCTAGATTTTTGAGTCCAGGCAAACTTATTAATTGATTATTAGAACAATCTAATAAATTTAGAAAATTATTGAGTTCAGGCAAAGTTGTTAATTGGTTGTAACAACACTCTAATTTTTTTAGTTCATTGTTGAGTTTAGGTAAATATGTTAATTGGTTATAACAACAATCTAAAAATGTTAGATGATAGTTGAGTTTAGGTAAACTTTTTAGTATATTATTATCACAATATAATTTTATTAGTTTATTATTGAGTTTAGGTAAACTAGTTAATTTATTATACGAACAATTTAAATAGTGTAGATGATTATTATTATGGAGTTCAGGTAATTCTGTTAATTGATTCTGAGAACAATTTAAACTTTGTAGATAATTATTGAGTTCAGGTAATTCAGTTAATTTATTGTTTATGCAGTTCAAATCATCTAATTTAGTATTCAATTTAGGTAACTTGATTAATTTGTTATTACCGCATTTTAACTCTATTAGATTATCATTGAGTTCAGGTAATTCTGTTAATTGGTTATTATCACAATGTAATATTTGTAGATTCTTATTCAGTTTAGGCAAACTTGTTAAATTATTAAAATAGCAATGTAATATTTTTAGACATTTATTAAGTTCAGGTAATTCAGTTAGTTTATTATTACTACAACATAATATTTCTAGCACATTATTGAGTTTAGGTAAACTCGTTAGTTTATTACTCTCACAATGTAAAAATTTTAGATTTTTATTGAGTTTAGGTAAACTTGTTAATTTATTATTTGAACAATACAATTCTTTTAGATTATCATTGAGTTCAGGCAAGCTTGTTAAATTATTATGTGAACAATCTAATTTTTTTAAATTATGAAATCGTTTTAATGATGGAATATAAGTAAGAAATTTGAATTGAATATAAATAGTCTCAATATTATCTGGTAATGAATTAATATAATTTTCAATATTTGACATATTTTAAGTGTTGATGTTGATGTAAGGTCTTAATGTAATTAATTTAATGGGTTAATATTGATTTTGACTTGGAGTTAAAAAGTATTTCAATTTTTTATTTATATTATCCCAATTCACATATAGTCATACGCATATTTTGTAAAAGATAACTACTATTTACTTTTTTTCTTTTTAATTCAGAGAGAAAATGTTCAGTTTTATGTGTATTTTCCAACATTGACTTTGTTTTATAATTTCTCTCTATCCATTCACAAAAAGATATCTGGTTCTTCATTGTTTTTTTAAAGTCCAAGATAGATTCATTATTCATGTCACACCAAACTAAAAAACCTTGAACATTATTTAATAATATTGTCTTTAATATGTAATATGCCAAAACATTCGATTTTTCTTTATATAAAGATATTCTTTTTGAAGTTGACTCTTTTGATACTGAATACAAATCTTTATATGTCAATCCCATAAACCCTAGTGTTTTTACCATTTGGAAAAAACTATATTTTCTCTCTATATTCATAAATAATTCTATATTGGAAAGCATTGTTTGAGTATCAGTCTTATTTCTCAATTCAAAAAAACTACAAAACATTGCATTAAATATTTCTGCCCAACATTCTGTATAAGCCTCATAACTATTTACATTTGAATTTACGTCAAAAATATCTAATATACAATTATTTATATTACGATTATTCATCATAGAAAAATCTAACCCAAAATTATGAAATGTCTCATGGATAAATACTTTGAACCATTCTTCTTTTCTAAAAACGACTATTTCAGAATCTGTTGGACATGTACTTGTAAACGCAGTATTCACATTATTTTCATCTAATATAATTTCATTAGATTCAGGTAATTTTTTCAAAAGTGACGTAAAATATACATAAATAGTAATTGTTTTCACACATTTCTTAGATGCAAATATATTCACTATATATAACCACATAATAATAGATTCCATATATTTGTTATATAGACTCAGTTTTTTATCGATGTTGTCATCTTCAACTAGAAAATATACTTTTATAACTCTATCATAGAGAGAACAAGAATAATATATTTCTGTCATCATTGATTTGTCTATATGAGTTCGAATTGTTTCTGGAAAACTTTTAAAATTAAAATATTTTGGTTTGATTATATGTGATGTAGATGTAATATGTTTAATATTTTCTTTAAAATGTTGTTGTTTTACATATTTATATGCATCTAACATTTTATCATGAAGATGACTCAATATATGTTTTGTTTTATTTGTAAAAGATGTGTCATGAATATGATTATGATTTATAAAATAGGATATTAATTGTTTACTGGTTTTTAATAATTTCATTCTATTATATTATAATTTTATTTTATTTGATTTTGTTTTAATAACAATATAATATATGAAACCATTCATCGGTAAAACAAAAAAAACACCCAAATCAAAAAAACGAAAAACATTAAAAAAAAGAACTGTTAATTTAAACAAGGCAAGTATTTATTATTATGCTAATTATTATAAAAATACTCAACTAATACCCAAAACACAAATTATTAATTATTTGTTAAATCATTTTAAACCGTTTTTAGAATATAAATCCATTTGTGATAAATCTAATAACATTCCTTTACATTTAGATGAGTGTTTTCAAATAAATCCATCCTATTTTCCGGAAGGATTAAGAAAAAATAAAATAGAATTGTCTCTCCAAATGAATTCTAAAACACCTCTTGATAAACTCATTGCATACTGTTTTTACATTAAACAACCAACCATATTTGAACAAAATCATGTGTTAACAGATTTAAAATATCAAATTGGAAAAGACATTGTGAGAGATGTAAGAACTATTAATGGAGTTTTACGTGACCAACAATATTATTTTTCCAACACATTTAATAATTATGAAATTGCAGATTTATTCTATAAAAATATTATTAATGAAATGCAACATTTTACAAGACAGATTGATATAAATTTGGTTAATAAACTTGCATTATTATCGTGTCAAAATGTTTATGGTTTAATCACTGATTTAATTACTATGCAAATTAATGATATGTTAAAACCAGAACTTAATTCTGTGTTTAGACCTAGTAAGAGTGCAGATATTGTTATAAAGAAAGACCAAATGTCAATAGAATATTATTTAAAAACGAAAATGTTGATAACGAGAGATGGAGGTTCATTTGATCCAGAATATCCATGTGGAAATATGGAAGTTTCATTATTTATCGATATTTTGAACAATATATATGAAATTAAGCAGTTGATTTTTGAGTATGATATTGATAAATGTGGCCCAGAACAAGTTGATAACAGTGGCAATAAAATAAACAAATCTAAGTTTAAATCTGAATACATATTACCGGCAACTGCCATTACAGCAGGTATTGTTAGTGCTCCATTTTTATTGCCATTGTTAGGTGGGAAAAAAATAAGAAAATATAGAAATAAGAATAAAAAATAGTTATTCTCTTAGGTTGTAATTCAATATAGAATTATTTGTAATAAAATAATCAACCATATTATTAATGTTAATGAGCTGAATTTTCTTAAATTTAGAGATGTGTTATATGACATATTTATATATAATTTAGATATATCACAATGTATTTGGTATATTCTCTCTGTTCTTATTGAGAGAAATCAAATTAAGAAGCAACATTTATCAAAGATTCTTATTAAAACGTATTGTTTTTATAGACCAATATATCACGTTGAAAATTATTTTCTTTATTTAACAAAAATTATTAATGGATTCTAAATTATATTATTTGTAATATTTTTTATCTATATTAAAAATATATGTCGAACTTTGTTAAATTAACTGTTCAAGACAATTCTCTTTTTAACAGTGGAGGTATTGAAGGTCCCACTGGTTCTTTTACTTATTTGTCAAGCGACAATGCGAATTTTGTAAATCTTCCTATATCTTCACAAACTCCTACAGCTTCAAACCAATTAATTACTAAAGCATATGCTCACGCAACCTACAATACAAGTATCATTTTATCAA
>JACCDX011009922.1_pt1 | contig 13344 bp, 14 predicted proteins | sample 7449681 | NCBI WGS metagenome assembly JACCDX01 (sample SAMN15323450, study PRJNA562643) | freshwater metagenome | isolation source: river surface water | place: USA:Blue River Watershed | collected 2017-08-18
CCGACTACACCGGCGTCGACCACGCCCCCCTCGGCGCGCAGCTCGTCGCCGTCGACGACACCGCCGCCGGGATCGCAGGGAGGATCGTGTGGTGGCGCCTCACCGGCGACGTGAGCCTCGCCGAGATCGTCGACCTCATGGCGACCATCGGCGCCGACCTCGCCCTCGCGCCGCCGCCGCCGACGCCCGCGGCGGCCCTGGCGAACACGCTCCAGACGGTCGGCCGCGAGGTCGGGGCGACGGCCCGCCCGTGCGGCGATGGACGCTGGGCCCTGGTCCGTGAGCAGACGGCGACGGGGCGCCGTCAGCGCGTCCGGTGGAGCTCGACCGGCGCGGGGAGCCCCTCGACGCCGCCGCCCGCCCCGACCGACGACGTGAACATCGCCGTCGAGGGGCTCGATTCCGAAGCGGCCGACGAGGCGGCGGAGCCCGAAGACCTCACCGCGCCGACGGTCATCGCCGACCCCGGCGCGCCCATCACGCACGACACCCTCGCCGTCGTGCGCCTCGTGGCGGAGCCCGGGGGCCTCCGGCTTCACGTCAAGACCCTCGACGAGAAGCTGGCCGCGAAGCTGCATGAGAGCTTCGCCTACTTCCGCGACTCCCTCGGCACCCGCGAGGCGTCGGCGTGGCTGACGAACGTCGTCGGGAAGTCTCTCGACGGGGTCTCCCTGCGGCACCGCGGCGGGATCTACTACCTCCCCCCGCAGAGCGTCGCGCGGTGGGCCCTGCTGGTCCAGGCCCTGCGCGCGACCTCCGGGCACCGGGTGTCGTCGGTCCCGGCGATGACCGCCGACGACACCGCGGCGGCCGTGCTCGACGCGCTCCAGCTCTCCGCCGACGAGTTCGTCGACGACACCTTCGACAACCTCGCGACCCTCAAGCGTGGCGCGGCGAACACGCGCATCACCGCGGCCAAGGAGCTCCGCGCGAAGGTCGGGCGCTACGAGGCGCTGTTCGGCGCGGGACGCCTCGCGGCCCTCCGTGACCGCCTCGACAAGCTGGAGGCCGCCCTCGCGACCCTCAACGTGATGGCGTCGGTGTGACGCCCGATGTTCGCGCGGCGAGGGAGGTCGCCCTCGCCGCCTTCGGCATCCCGCTGGATCACCCCGCGACCCTCGACAACCCGGCTACCGGGCGCCCGGCGAGGGTCAATCTGAAAGGGTGGGTGAGCTTCACCCTCGGCGGCTCCGAGGTCCCGGCGTGTGTGAAGCGCGGCCCGCCGGATCTGGTGGTCGTGCTCGTACTTGAGCCGGGGCTCAAGTACGCCCTCGTTCACGCCGTCGTGTTCAACGCCCTCGCCGCGGGCCCCGGACCGTGGCAGCTCTCCCCACAGGAGCTCCGCCGCGCCCTCGACGTTCCGGGTGCCCTCGATGCCGCGGCAGCCGCGGAGCGCGTCGGCGGGGGCGCCGCGTCTGCGGAGGTGCTTCGCACCCTCGCCGGAGTGCAGCCGTGACGCCCGATGTTCAAGCCGCCCGGGCGGACCTCTTCGCCTTCCTTGGGCTTCCCGCGGAGACGGTAGCGGACCTCGGCGATCCCGCCCGGAGCGAGGCGCGCCCCGGGGTGCCGCCCGGGTGGATGCGCTACCCGCGCGTCGAGACCCACCGGCTTCAGCTCCCGGCATACGCGGAGAGAGCGCCGGGTGCGCTGCGCGTAGTCGTGCGCTGGCACGACTGCGACGGCGTCTCCTGGCTAGCGGTGTTCGTACACCGGCTCGCCCTGGCTATCGCGAAGCGCCCCCGCACCCGCGGCGCGGTTGAGGTGTTGCTGCGGACTGCGGTAGAAGTGCCCGGCGCGCTCGACGCGGCGACGGCGGCCCTCGATGTGTCCGGGGCCGACGCTGCGGCACAGGTCTTGCTCGCTCTCACGCCAGAGGAAACGCATGCTGACGTTCACGATTGAGCAGGTTGAGGAGGGCGCCAAGAAGTCCGGCAAGCGGCGCCGCGGGTACGGCCCGAAGGGAAAGACGTTCTCCGTCGCGGGCCTCGGCGCTCTCTGGCGAACGGGGAGCCGCGAGGTGCAGCCCCGGTGGTTCGTGTTCGCCGCCGAAGACGGTGCCGTGCGCCCGGTGCTGGCGAACTTGAGCCAGGGCGCGCACCTCGGCGGGTACGCCCTCACGGGGCACAAGGAGTTCGGGCTCAAGCGGGGCGAGGCGTCCGTCACCGTGAAGGTGCAGCGGGTGCACGACGGGTGCTCCGTCGTCACCATCGCCGACGAAGCGGCCTTCGCGCTCGACCCGGGCCCCGTCGATCCCGGGGCGCCCGTGTCGTTCGTCAGCATGACCGACGCGCCCTGGCGCGCCCGCTGCGGGCTGACGCCCGAGATGTGCCTCCGCGCCGCCGAGGAGGCGATCCAGGCGGGCGGCCTCGAAGACGCCGTCGCTCGCATGCCCAGCGAGCACGCGGCGGCCTTCCGGCGCGGCCGCGCCGCCTTCCTCGCACAGCACGTCCCCGCGGCGTGTCACGCGGTCGCGATGCTCGACCACCGGGTCGCGGCCCCGATTCTGCCCGGGCCCGGCTTCGCCCTCTACCTGTTGATGCGCGCCATTGGGGCGGGCATCGCAGCGCACACCGACTTCGCCCCGACCGGGTCGTACGAGTTCTTCGCCGACGACGCGCTCGGGGTAGACCCGCCGGTGATCTTCTCCGGGGACTACGAGGAGGTCGTCGCGCTGATCGGTGCGGCGTCCAAGGATTTCATCGCATGAGCGCAGAGCCGCAGCCCTGGGAGAGCTTCGACCGCTACCAGCCCCTCCCGGGCTTCTCGCAGGCGTGGCGCGTGCGACTCCGCGAGCTCGGGGCGGCGCTCCTCGCCACCCCCGGCGGCGAGCTCCGGCCGAAGGGGCGGCCCCCGCACCGCCTCCGGTACACCCGGTGCCGGTCGCAGTGGCCGCAAGGGTTGCCGACCCAGATTGACGGCCCGGTGGGGCCCCTTGTGCTCGCGGGCGCGACGGCGGAGCCCTACGAGGCGATGTTCCGGCGACACCGCGGCCAAGTCGTCTCCGGCCCGCTGCCCTCCCCGTTGCCCAAGGAGCTTCTCCGCGTCCCGCCCGGCGCGGTGTTGTACGTCGAGGCCGTCGACCGCGACTCCGAGGACTCGTTCGGGCTCCTGGCCTTCGCGCCCGCCGGGCTTCTCGGGTTGCTTCGCAAGGGTGTGATCACCGACTGGCGGGCGTTCGAAGAGGGCCCGGAGGCCCTCGACGCCCTCGTGGCTATGTACGCTGTGACCGGCGATGCTCCGGCCGTCGCCGAGGCGCTCCTCGCCCTCCGCCGGTAGATCGTCGGCACATCCTGTGCAACGGCCCGGGCATGACGTTCCGCCCTCCACGCCGTCTTGATGGCGGAGCCGTGAGCACCCGCCCGGATCCGCACCGCTGTTCGGCGTTCGCCCCGAACGATTGGGTCCCGGAGCTGCGCCGACCCCTCGGGGCCCCGGCGTGGTCCGTCCGGGGGGACTCCCGCATCGGAGGCGTGGTCTACGTCGAGCCGGTTGTGCACGGGCTGTTCTACGGCGCTCCCGACGTGTCCGGCATAGGGAGGAGCATCGCCGCGATGCTCGCCAGTATGTCCGGGCCGGATGATCCCCGCATGCGGGAGGTGCGGGTCGCCCTCGCGGTGAGCCACGGCGCGGGTGTCGAGGTGCTGCGCGAGCTCACAGCGGGCACACGCCTCCGCGGCGAAGGGAGAACCTCACCCGAGGAGACCGACTCCCGCTGACGACCTCTCACCCCTCCCGATCCGCCTCGCGTCGGTCGGTCGTTGCAAGAAGTCTGGGCGCGGTGCCGAAGGCACCGCGGGCGAGGAGCGCCGCTCCCGCTTCGCGATCCGCGAAGCGGGAGCGGGAAGCGACGAGCCCAGGGCGACGGCGTTCGGGGAGACGTAGCTCTACAACCCGGAGTTCAGAAGGGCGCGCGCCCGCGCGAACCACTGCCCGAGAAAAAACGACGTGTCAATACCCTCCCCCTGCGTTTTCCTCGCAGCGCCGGAGGGCCCGGCACGCCGCTTGCAGTAGAAACGTCAGTGCAGAGATACCGCCCGCGGCGCCTCCGCACGCTTCACACCCTCGTCGAAAGGTCCCGGTAACACCCCTCATGGCACGCATCGCTTCCGTCGCAGTCGCCGGGTACTTCCCCACGCCGACCGCTCTTCTCCCGGCTATCGCCGCCCTCGTCACTCCCTCCGTCGGTACGAACGGCGGGGACGCATGGCTCGACCCGTGCTGCGGCAAGGGCGAGGCCCTCGCGGGCATCCTCGCGACGCTGTACCCCGCCGTCTCCGACCGCGAAGGGGCGGCGCCGCGGCACCCTGTGACCGCCCAGGTCATCGAGATGGAGAAGACCCGGTGCGACGCCGCCAAGCAGGCGCTCCGGGGCTTCGCCTCTACGACGTGGGGCAGCCCGGACATCAACCTCGGCGACGCGCTCCGCGCGGACATCACCACCACCCCGGCGGAGCCCGGGGTGTCGGCGCTGTACCTGAACCCGCCCTACGACACCGACCCCCGCTTCAAGCGCCTGGAGGCGCGGTTTCTGCGTCGGTTCACCGCGGCCCTCGCGCCCGGCGGGGTGCTGCTGTACGTCATCCCGGTGGCCGCGCTTCTCGCGTCGGCCGACACCCTCGCGTCCGCCTACCGCGACGTGGCCATCGTGCGGTTCCCCGATGGGGAGTACGAAGCGTTCAAGCAGGTCGTGGTCGTCGCCCGGAAGCGCGCGACACCCCTTCCCATCCCGCACTCCGGCACCGTCGCCGAGGTGACCTCCGCCGCCGCGGCGCCGCTCGACCTCCCGGTGCTCGGCACGCCGATGGCGCCCCGGCCGTACGTCCTCCCGGTGATCACCCGCCCGGCGACGCCCGGCGTCAGCATCGACATCCGGCCCATCGCCGTCGAGGCCCTCGCGGGGATCTACCGCCCCTGGGGCGTCACGACCCGCGGAGGTACGACCCGGGAGGCGCTCAACGTGCACCCCGTCAGCGCGACCGCCGGGCTTGAGCGCCGGTTTCCCGCGGCGATGCCCCTCAAGCCCGGGCACCTCGCCGCGGCCCTCGCCGCGGGGGTGTTCAACGGCGAGTGTGTGGTGCCCAACGACCCGGCGTGCGGCGCCCCCCCGCTGCTGGTGAAGGGTGTGTTCAAGCGGGAGTGGCGCACCGTCGAGGAGAAAACGAACAAGGACGGGGAGCTGACCGGCGAGGTGCAGGTCGAGGCTCCGCGCCTGGAGGTGACCGTGCTTGACCTCACCACGGGCACGCTGCACACCCTCGCGGCGCAGCCCGACCCCAGCGGGACCGTGTCGCCCGCGACGATGACGACGGGTGACCTCCTCGTCACCTACTCCCGCACCCTCCTGGCCGCCATGCGGGCGCACTGCCCGCCCGACTACGCCCCCGACAACGAGGCGCAGCACTTCCCCCTGGTGCAGTCCTCCCGCCCGCTCTACCGGGCCCAGGAGCATGCGTGCCGGGGGGTCGTGACGCAGCTCGGGGGGCCGTCGTGCCCGCCCGCCGCTCGACGCGGAAAGTACGCGACCCTGATCGGCGAGGTCGGGTCCGGCAAGTCGTCGGTGTTCCTCGTCGCCGCCCGGACCGTAGGCGCGCGCCGCGTGCTGATCCTCTGCCCGCCGCACCTCCTCACCGGGTGGGAGCGCGAGGCCGCCGCCGTGTGGCCCGAGGCCCGGGTGGTCGTGCTCGACAGCGTCGCCCGCGTCGAGGCCGTTGCCGACGATCCCGACCCTGGCCCCGTCGTCGCGCTCCTCACCCGCGAGACAGCGAAGCTCGGCCACGGGTGGGTCGGCGTCGCGAAGTGCCCGGCGTGCGGCGCCGTCGACGTGCGCGGCGCGGAGCTGCTGGCCACGCGCCGCGGTCGGTGCACCGCGTCGGTCTACACCGACGACACCCCGCTCTCCGCCCGGGCCCGGGACTACGCCCGCCGCCTTGGCGGGCATGCGGAGTTCCACACCCCCCGCGCGCTCGGGTTCCGCCGCCGCGTCACCACGACCGCCCGCGCAGCGGCCGACGGGGTGCTCCGCGCGCTCCTCAACGACCTCCGCACCGCGACGACGGACGGCGGCAAGACGGAGGCCGCCGAGTTCCTCGCCGCGGCGGCCTTCACCGCTGCGGACCCCGCGCTCCGCCTGGACATCGCCGACGCGCTCATGGCCCGGAACGAGTACACCGCGGCGCAGATTCTCGCCTCCGTCGACCCCGCGACGGAGGGCTGGCGCGCGGTCGCGGCTCGCATCGAGTCGACGCACACCCGCTCCCGGCTGACGTACACCGTCGACCGGGTCTTCAACGGCGACACCTCCCGCCCCTCCTGGGAGAGCTTCTCCGTCCACATGACCGACGTGGGCGGCGCCTCGGCGCTCTCCGTCAACGGACACCTCGTGGGCAGCGCGAAGCACCTCGACGAAGCCGTGATGCACCGCGCGGGCGTCGGCCGCTCCCGCCCGTGCGGGGAGCCGCTGTTCCAGGCGACGGCGTCCCCGGTCGGCGACTCCCCCTTCGGCGGGGAGCCCGGCAGCGGGCCCCGCCGCTACCCCCTCGCGACCTACATCGCCCGGCGGCACCCCCGGCTGTTCGACTTCCTCGGCATTGACGAGGCGCACGAATACGGCGGCGACGGGAGCGCCCAGGAGCGCGCGGCGCACCGGCTCACGTCGACCCGGGTTCCGACGGTGCAGCTCACCGGCTCGCTGGTGAACGGCTACGCCCGGCACCTCTTCGCCAACCTCTGGGGGCTCGATGCCGAGTTCCGGCTCCAGTTCCCCAAGGACGGGGTCGGCAAGTTCGCGCAGACGTATGGCTACCGGCGCCGCTTCGTCGACGCCGAGGGCAAGGTGAAGGAGAGCGACCGCGGCGCCGTCACCGACCGCGTAGAGGGCGGCGTGCGCGACATGGGCGAGGCCCCCGGGGTGCAGCCCCTCGCGGTGCTCCAGTACGTCGTGCGCCGCGCCGCGACGCTGCACAAGGCGGAGCTCGACACGGGCATCCCGGAGCTGGTCACGGAGCTCGTACCCGTCGCCCCCGACGCCGACATCCTCGACGCGCACAAGACCATGCTGGCCGCCCTCGTCGCCCAGGTGAAGCGTGATGCGTTCACCGACCGCACCGGTGCGCTCTGGGGGCAGCTCGCGGAGGCGCCCTCGCACCTCGACCGCGCCTCCCTCGACGTGGGCAACACCTCCGACGGCTCGTGGGTCGTGCGCTACCCAGAGCACCGCGGCGGCGCCGTCGTGCACCGCGTCGAGGGCTTCGACGCGGCTCGGGTGCTCCCCAAGGAGGCGTGGGCCGTCGAGAAGTGCAAGGCGGAGGTCGCCGCGGGCCGTCCGGTGATCATGCTCGCGTGGCACACCGCGCTCTACCCCCGGCTGCACCGGCTCCTCCGCGCCGCCGGGCTCCGGGTAGCGGTGCTCGACGCGGGCAAGGTGTCGGCGGCGAAGCGACAGGTGTGGATCGAGGCCCAGATCGCGAAGGGGGTCGACGTGCTGGTCACGAACCCGGTCGCGATCCAGACCGGGCTCAACTGCCTCACGCACTTCGCGACGACGCTGTGGATGCAGAATCCCGGCTGCAACGCCATCGTGTTCCGACAGGCGAACGGGCGCATCGACCGCATCGGCCAGAAGCAGGCGCCCCGGTGCTTCATCCCGGTCTACACCGGCTCGACGCAAGAGGCGCTGCACACGCTCCTCATGCGGAAGGTCGCCGTTTCGCAGTCGACCGACGGGCTCGACGCGCGCTCCGCGTTGCAGGCGACGGGTGTCGGCGAGGCGACCGCGATGTCCACCCTCTCCGTGGGGAAGCTCCTGTTCGACCTCCTCGACCGCGGCATGGCGTGAGGCGAACACCGCGCGAGGGTAGGGTGCGGGAGTGCCCCGCGCCCCTTCCCCGCACCCGGCCGTTCCCGCCCGCCAGAGCATCACCGACGCGCTGCACCTCACCGGCTACCGCCCCGACGGGGCCGGGGTGTGGCGCCCCCCTCCCGACATCACCGCATGGGTCGACTACCGCAACCCGCCGCCCGGCTGGAGGTACGTCCTGGCCGACGGGTGCGTCCGGGGGGCCGACCGCTGGGAGCACACCGCCACGGGAGCGGTCGCGTGCGCCTTTCGGGCGGATGCCCGGAGGACGCGGCAGAGCGCGTCCCTGATCCTCGTCGCCGGAGCCGCCCGCCTCGCCCTCCGGCCGGTGTTCGACGGCAGCCTCCCCCTGATCTCGGGAGCGCAGCCCGCGGGGCGGCGGTTCCCACCGGATGTCCGGGCGGCCGCGCTTGAGGCCCTCGTCGTCGGCGGAACACCGGCGTTCGACGCCGTCATCGAGGCGTTCCTCGGGTGACGGCGCCCCGCGAGAGGGTGTGAACGGCGGTGCACTGTGAACGCGCGTCGGGAGTTCACACACTGAAAACGCGCGGAAACCGCCGCCCGCAAGGGGTTTCGAGGTGTGAACGACTCGCCACGACGGGAGTTCACACCGCCGGAAAGTTCACACCCTCGGCGGGGCCGGATCCCCGCGCTACCCGTCCCCGTTGGTACATCCTGTGCACCGACGGGTGACACGTCGCCGTGAGGTTGACGCTCGCGCCGCCGGGTGTAGACAGGGGGCATGCACCACTAGCTGCACCCGGCGCGCGGGCCTCCACGACGGCGGGCACTAACTACAAGCACCCGTCACGTCATCCCGAGGAGATCCGCCATGCACAGCCCCGAAACCGCCATCGTCGCCGCCCAGTCCCCCGCCCACGCGATCCGCACCCCCTTCGCCGTCGCCCTCGGGGTGACCGACCGCGCCGCCTACCGCGAGCTCCGCGGGAAGCTCCGCGCCCGCCTCGTGGCGGTCACCGCCGACAAGCGCGTCGCCCGAGACGACGCCCGGCGCTCCGACTCGACCGCCGAGTCTCGCTCCCTCGCCCAGGGCTACCGCGAGCGCGCCCGCCTCACCGCCCGGGCGCTCCACGTCATCCTCGCGGGGCTCCGCGGCCGCACCAAGGACGCCGTGATCGCCGAGCCCCGCCCGTCCCGCGCGCACCCCCGCCGCAAGGACCCGACCAAGCTCACCGGCCGCCCCGGGGTGAGCTGCCACTGGACCGCCGACGCCTGCGACACCGTGCTCCGCGGCGCGGGCGTCGAGCCCGCCGTCCGCGAGCGGTTCGCGGCGGAGCTCCGCCGGTGGTGGGGGTTCGTGTGAGCGACGACTACCTCCGGGTCGTGCTCCTCGACACCCTCACCCCCGGGCAGCGGTGCGCCCAGGCAGTGCACGCCGGGGTGCTCTGGGGGAACTACGCGCGCGACGCCCGCGTCGACGTACGCATCGGTGACGCCGACACCCTCGCCCGGCTCGTGGCCGCCCTGCGCGCGTCGGTGCCCAACGGGTTCGACACCGTCAACGAGCCCGACGCGGCCTCCGGCGGCCCCGGCATGACCGCGGTGATCTACTCCGAAGAGAACTCCGTGGTGCGCGCGATCCGCGAGGCCCTCCCCCGCGCCTGACATCCCCGCCGCGGCGGGGCATTCTTCCTCCCGCGTGCTCTGGACCTCCCGCGGCTACACCCTTGCTGTCATTGCCGCGGGAGTGCCCACCTCGATCCGCAGCGGCGTCATGCACGTCCCGGTGTGGGCCGCCGTCGTCTCCGACGCCGACCTCCCGATGGCCGACGCGACGGAGCTCCTCCGCACCGCCCGACTCCGCCCGGAGGTGCAGCGGGCCCTTGCGGACCTCGACGGCCTCCCGGTCGCCCTCCTCGCCCCGACCGTGCGCGCCCTCGTCGGGGTCTAACCCGTCCGGGTGCAACCCGACTTCGCCGCCGCCGCCGCTCTCCGCCAGAAGCTCATCGCCGAATGGTATGCCCCCGCGTCCGCGACGTGGCCGGACATTGCCCTCGCCCCCTCCCTGGAGCGGTTCGAAGAGCTCACCCGCGTCGAGGTCGTAGACGGGGTGCCCCGTCTCGCGCCCGAGCTCTACGCCCCGGCGTGGGCCGTTGCCACCTTCGAGGGCCTCGTCAACCGCGCGGGGCTCGACGGGTACGCCGTCGCCGAGTTCGTCGAGTGGGCGACGGAGTCACCCGAGCGCGCCGGAGAGATCGCCGCCGCCGCCCGTAACGCGGAGCACCCCGACGTGGGCGCCCTGCGCGCGCTGTTCCGTCGGTGGCTGGAGACCCCATGAACGACATCCCGACGACCGTCTTGGAGCGCACCGCGCTCACCATCGCCCTGATCCGCCTCGGCGGATCCCTGACCTTCACGCGCCAGGAGCTCGCCGACCACGTCGAGGTCGGCGCCCGCTTCGAGCCCGCGCAGACCGTCGACGGGTTCACGGTGACGGCGATGCCGACCGGCGCGGTCGACCGCGCGGTGCTGATCGCTCGCGACCTCCAGAGGCTGCCCGGCAACGCCCCGCACGCGGTCGCCGGTGCGGCGCACCGGGCCTACGGCGACGCGCTCGCGCGCCTCTCCCCGGTCGAGCTCCGACAGGTCGCCGACCGCCTCACCCGAGGTGGCGAGTGAAGCCCGGGGGTCCGCGCCGGAAGGGCAACACCTTCGAGCGGTGGGTCGCCGCGACCCTCAACGTCGCCCTCGGGCTCACCGGCGATGCCGCCGCCCGGCGAGGGCTCTCGCAGACCCGCGGCGGCGGCGCCGAGGTGGGCGACGTGACCCTCCCCGGGTGGGCGCTGCACTTCGAGTGCAAGCACTCGAAGGCCGACACGCCCCGGACCGCGATCCGGCAAGCGACCGCCGACCTCGCGGCGCGCGGCGACACGGAGACCACGCCCGTCGCGGTCGTGCGGAAGCACGGCGGTCGCGAGGTCATGGTCGGGCTCTACACGGTCGACGCCCTCGCGCTCCTCGCGGCGGCCGTGCCGCCGAACGAGGCCCCGGTCTCCCTTCGCGCCATCACGGCCGTCACCCGAGCGAATCAGGCATCGCTCGACCCCCGCACCCGAGCCCGGGTCGGCCGCCTCTCGCTCGACACGCCGGAGGAGCACCCCCTGACGCTGTTCCTCTGGCCCGACTTCCTCGCGCTCCTCGCTCGCTGCGCCCCGTAGCGGGCATTTTCGAGGCGACGCCCGTAGCCATGTACGCTGCGGGCATGCCCGACTCGACCTCCCGCGCCCTCCCGCTCACCCGCGGCGACTGCCTCACCGCCGCGCGGCGCTACCACCTCGCCCTCGTCGCGCACACCCGGCGCCCCGGAGCTCCGCCCGAGCCGCCGACGCCGGGCGGGTACCAGACCGTCGAGCGCGCTGACGGCGCTCTGGTCCGCGTACCGACGGACGGCCGCCCGGATGGGGCGAACGCGGTCCGTCCGTGCCCGTACTTCACCTGCAAGTACCACGTCGCGCTGGAGTTCAACCAGTTCACGGGCTCCGTCGCCGTGATGTGGACCCCCCCAGAGCGCGGAGGGCGCGGGATGCACACCGACAACGTCACGGAGGAGGCGGGCGACTTCCTCGTCGAAGAGCTCGACCGGGTCCGCGCCGCCCTCCGCGCCTGGGAGGGCACGCCCGAAGGGCGCGTACACGGCGCGACGCCGCCGCAGCGCCTCCAGACGTGCGCCCTCGACCTCGCCGACATCGCCGCCGAGGAGGGGGCGCTCACGCTCGCCCAAGTCGGGGACGCGCAGCACAAGACGCGCGAGCGCATTCGACAGGTCTCGGAAGCCGCGTTCGAGGCGTTGAAGCGGGAGGGGGTGCTGGCCGAGCACGCCGACGAGGCGCTCCCGCCGCCCGTCGTCGAGGAGCTCGCTCCGCTGGAGTACCCTGACGGCCGCCGATACGAGGTGTTTCGGCGCTCCGGGTCGAACGTCACGGTCGCGTGCTCGCACCCCGACTGCGACCGTCGCTTCTCCGCCCGCACGGCCCGGCTCCTCGCGATGCCCGCGCCTCTCTGCCCCGAGCACGCGCCGTGACACGCGCCGCCGACCGCGCGACGGTCGGCGCGTGGATGCCGACGCACTGAACGACGCCCTCACTCGCACCCGCGCCGCGGCAATCGCGGCCGCGCGCACCGATGTCAACGTGTTCGCCGGGCTCGTACTGACGGACGAGAAGACGGGGAAGCGCGTCCGGCAAGCGACCGTGCACCGCCGGATGCAAGCCGCGATGGACCGTCACGACCGCGTCGTCATGTGGGGGCACGTCGAGTCGGGGAAGAGCTATCAGATCGGGGCCCGGATCGTGCATCGGCTGGGGGTGAACCCGGCGCTCCGAATCGCACTCGTCGGGCACACCTACACCCAGGTCGAGCGCACCATGCGCTTCGCCCGGGGTCTGATCGAAAACAACTCCACCGTCCGGGAGGTGTTCCCGCACCTCCGGCCCGGCTCGCCCTGGAGGGAGAACGCCATCAGCGTCTCCCGCGCCTTCAACGCCCGCGACCCGTCAATCGCCGCCTTCGGCACCGGGGGCAGCGTGCTCGGCACGCGCATCGACGAGGCGTACCTCGACGACGTCGTCGACCTCTCTACGTCGTCGACCCCGCACAACCGGGCGCAGCTCCAGAGCTGGGTCTTGAACACCTTGTTCGGGCGCCTCACGTCGTCGGCCCGCGTCGTGGTGATCGGCAACGCCTACCACCCGTCGGACCTCATGCACTACCTCGCCGGGCTCCCCGGCTGGCACGGCGTCCGGTTCCCGGTGCTCGACGCCGAGGGCAACCCGACGTGGCCCGAGAACTGGCCCCTCGACCGCATCGAGCGGAAGCGCGTCGAGGTCGGCCCCCTGGAGTTCGCCCGGTCGATGATGTGCCTCCCCCGCAGCGAAGAGGACTCGCGCTTTCAGCGCGCCGACCTCGACGCCTGCATGGAGGCCGGGCGCGGCCTCGGGGCGCACCTTCCCGCCTCCCTCGACGAATGGCGCCCCGACTGGACCCGTGAGCGAAAGAAGGCGTGCCGGTTCTACACGGGCGTCGACCTCGCGATCCAGCTTCACGACAAGGCCGACGTGTCGGCGATCTTCACCATCGCGGTGCACCCCGACGGCCGCCGCGAGATCGTCGGGCTGGAAGCCGGGCGGTGGCCCGCCCGGGAGATCATCGGGCGCATCGCCGACACGCACCGTCGGTGGGGGTCCATCGTCGCGATTGAGAACGTCGCCGCCCAGGAGTGGATGAGGCAGTTCGTCATCGAGCTCGGCAACGTCCCCGCCTACCCCTTCACGACCGGCCGCGGCAAGGCTTCGCTCCCGTTCCAGGCGGAGTCGCTCGCCGCCGAGATCGCCGCGCACCGCTGGATCATCCCCTGCGACGGCAACCTCAAGGTGCACCCCGAGGTGTCGCACTGGCTGACGGCGCTCCTCTTCTACAACCCCGCGGCGCACACCCCCGACCGCATGGCCGCCTCCCTGTTCGCCCGCGAC
>JACCDX010776084.1_pt1 | contig 13340 bp, 13 predicted proteins | sample 7449681 | NCBI WGS metagenome assembly JACCDX01 (sample SAMN15323450, study PRJNA562643) | freshwater metagenome | isolation source: river surface water | place: USA:Blue River Watershed | collected 2017-08-18
AAACAACAAATAAAAACTTTTCTATAACAAGAAAAGTTTTTTTGTTTTATGAAACAACCAAGTAAAGAAGATTTAATGAAAAAATGGGCTCCTATTTTAGGATCTATGGGTATGACTGGATCTCAATTAGATAATATATCTCAGTTAGCCGAAAATCAATCAAATCAAATATTAGAAGAAACTAAAACTGAAGAGTTTCCGAGTTTACTTCCAATGGCTATGAAGATTAGTGCTCGAACTGTTGGAATGGATATAGTTCCTGTTCAACCAATGTCTGGTCCAGGTGGTATGTCTCAAGAAGAAAGAGAAAGAATTGAAGCTGAGGTTAAACAAAAAAATCGTGATGGTAAAATTGATTCATTAATTGAAGGAACTGAGTATAAAGAAGAGAAGATGGAAGACCATCCTGATTATAAAGAAGGAGGATCGTTATTTTATATTGATTATACTTATGGTGAATCAGAGAAAGAGGAAGAGGAAGAATCTCCAATTTTAGGAAGAAAGAAAAAGAAATAGAAAGATGGAATTACCAATATTTAAGAGTCCTGGTGTTTTTGTCAAAGAAGAAGATATAGATATTGTTTATCCAAGGTTTTCTAAAAGATATACAAGAAGAATAAAAATAGGTAAAATATTTGGCATAGACGTTCCTAATGTTATAATTTCTAAACCAAAAGGAGGGTCCTCAAAATTTACCACAGTATATAAAAACTTCTAATCTTTCAGATTTTTTTTAAGAGAAACATGAGGTGTAATATATACCTTAATGTATATTGTTTATTTGATTTGTGCTGAAATAGAAGGTAAAAAGTTATATAAAATTGGACACACAAAAAGAAGTGCTGAAGTTAGACTAAAAGAGTTTAAAACTGGAAATGCGTCTGATATGTATATTGTTGATACTTTTAAGTCAGAGTGGGGAACTAAAGTTGAATCTTCTTTACACAGAAAGTATAGAAATAAGAAAATACAAGGAGAATGGTTTGATCTTGAAGATGATGAGGTTAAACGATTTAATGAAAGTTGTAAACAAATACATAATATGTTTAATATAATTTCAGAATCTACATATTATCAACAATTTGGAAGATTTCACTAAAATTAATATATAATAAAAAAATACTAAATTATGAGTTCACTTAAAGAAATGTCAATCAAAGAATATATTTCAAGAATTGATTTTAAATCAGAAGATTGGAGTTTGACAAAAATAAAAGAAGATATGAGAAGATTCTTAGGTGAAGAACCGGCTATAGATATCATTTACAAAAAAGATGTAATGATTAACGAGTCAGGTGAAGCTAAAGAATTTAAGGACATACACAAAATCAGTATCATTTTTACAGATACCGATGATAAATTCAAGAAGCTTGAATTCAACGTAAATGAAATACTTTAATTATGAAATTTGATAATTACTACTTAGATTTAAAGAAAGTGTCTAAAATTGACACAGAAGAAGAAAGAAAACAAATTCATAGATACTATACAGACATGATGCTTTATTCTAATGACGGTAGAGATTCTATTGCTATATCTATTTTTAATACATTAAATCAGTCTGGTTATCTTAAAGAGTTAAGATCAAAAAAAATAGATAAAATTCTTTCTTAATATGGAAATTCAATTTGATGTTATAGAATATATGGGTCAGGTACAAGGAGGTGTCTTTGTATTATTATCACTTAATTTAAGTGGTAAATTTTACGAAGGTATATTTTATTACAAAGAAGATTACGTTTCACTGACAGTGGATTCAGATCTTGAAGATTTAATTGGATGTATCATAGAAGATTGGTCAGGCTATGGTAAATTAATGAATGATATTTATAAAAAAGTTTTACCATATACTGAGGCTAAAAACATTGTAAATGAATTCGATGGTGCTCGATATAAAGTAATTTTTCCGGATAAATAATAACCTTTCACTTTTTTCTTAATATAATAAAGAAAAAGTAAATACATGCTAATAAGCGAGTTATCTATACGTGGTTATAAATCTTTTGGAAATAACGAACAAGTAATCAAATTAAATACAGAAAAAGGAGAACTAGTTCTCTTAGTTGGAAACAACGGAAACGGAAAATCATCACTTCTTGAATCCTTCGAATATGCACTTTACGGTAAAGTGAAATCCGGTAAAACAAAAAAGTGGCACAAATTATCAACTCTACCAAATAGAATTAATGGAGAACTACTTAATAAAATAAAGTTCAATTCTAATGGTACAAATGTTGAGATTAACAGAGGAATCTCGCCGAATACTTTAGAGCTAGTAGAAAATGGTGTCTTAAACGAAAGAGCTGGTAAAAGTAACATTGATGAGAAAATCGAAAAATATATTGGAATGGATATTGAAACATTCAAGTCCTTTATATCTATGTCTATCAATGACTTCAAGAATTTTATTTCATTAACCAATGAGGAAAAACAACTTTTATTAGACAAACTATTTAATCTAGAAGTAATTAATATTTTAAATGAGATATTAAAAGATATTAATAAATCTAATAAAATTAGAATGGCTTCTTTAGATTCTGAAATATCAACATTAGAGGATTCTATTAATTCAATTAAAAACTCTATCGATAAAGCTATTGAGAAAGAAAAAGAAAATATTCAATCTGAGATTGATACTTTAACAGAAGAGATGAATTCTAAAAAAGAAGAATATAAAGTTCTGAAGGAAAAAGTAGAAAAAATAAAAGAAAAAGAAAATGAACTCAATGAAGAATTGGATAATGAAAAGCGTCAATATCTTAACACACAAAATGACATTAAAAATGTACAACGCGAAATTGATTTATATGATTCAGGAAAATGTCCTACTTGTAGAACAGATTTTAATTCTGATCACTTTATTAATCTCCGTAGTAGTTTAGTAGACAAGAAAAAAGGATTTGATGATATCAAATTAGTAATTGAGGAAAACATTAGACTAATAAAAGAAAAACAAGTAAAGTTAAAAACACTTGGTGAGAAAACAACAACAACTTTTAATGATTTAAATTATCTTTTAAGAAATTACAAGGCTCAAATTGATAAGTTATCTCTTAAAAAGAAAAGTGAATCTGGAAAAGAATCAGTAAATATTCAAGAATTCCAAAATACAATTATTGAATTAGAAGACAAGAAAAAAATCAGTTCTGATAATTCTATTATTTGTAAAGAAAAACAACTTTACTATAAAGAGTTAAATCGAATCTTTGGTGAAGATGGTGTTAAGAAATCGATTATATCTGGAATTATTAAACCAATTAACCACTTTATTTCTGAGAATATCAAAAAAATGATGTTACCATTCGATGTTAGATTAGATGAAACATTTACAGCAGAAATTAAAAGTTTAGGAGTTCCAGTAGAACATGATTCACTTAGTACTGGTGAAACAAAAAAGATTAATATCTCAATTCTAATTGCTTACTTGAAGTTGATTAGAACTAAAAGACATATTAATATACTCTTCTTAGATGAAGTTTTTTCATCTATTGATGTTGAGGGTATAGACTCAATATTACTTCTTCTTAAATCATTTGCAAATGATTACAATATAAATATTTTTGTTGTACATCACGCGATTTTAAGTCAAGAAATGTTTGATAGAATACTAAAAGTAAATAAAGAAGTGTTTACTTCGATTGAAGAAGTTATTTATGAATAATTAATTTTAATAAATAAAAATAAAATTTAAGTTATGTTGATAGTAGAAGTTAATGAAAAACAACCAATCGAAAGAGCTCTTAAAGTCCTTAAAAGAAAATGGGATAAAACAAGAGCGATGAAAGAATTAAGAGAAAGAAAAGAGTTTATACCTAAATCTGATAAAAAAAGATCTGCTAAAAGTAGAGCCGCTTATATTCAGAAGAAATACAGAACAAATGATTAAAAAATTACTTAGTTTATTTCCTAATCAAAATAATAAAACATATGATTTAGGAAAACTACAAAAGGTTGGTTTTATAGAAACTTTAGATGATTTATCTGCTTGTCCAAATTGTAAAAGTAAAGATATAATTTGGAATTTCTTTATACCAACAGATGGTTCTAAAACAACTCAAGATAGTTTATCTATTTGTAGAGATTGTGGTTACAATGATAAAAGAGGTGCATTTGAAGAAACAAATAAAGCCATTTTTAGACAACAAAAAATTAATCAGGTATTAGATGAGCTTCAATAAAAGATTTATAAAAATAGAAAACTTAGAATTAGTTAGAGAACAAGGATTAGACTCACTAATTCGATACATCACTAACCCAGATTGTCTAATCATAAATGGAGATTTTGCCAAACAAGTGTGTGATATTGTCGGAAAAACAAAAGACAAAAATGAAATGGTTATTAAACTAAAAGAAATCGGATTTATCAAAGATGAACTTAAATAAGAATTACTATAATATATTGGGAGTTACTGGTGACTCTGATGAGAAAACTATCAAAAAGTCTTACTATAAACTTTCTTTTTCAATGCACCCTGATAAAGGAGGAGATCCACTTGCTTTTGCTGAAATCACAGAAGCCTATGATGTCCTTTGTAGTGACCAAAGAAAAGATTATGACTTAAAAAGTAAGTTTGGAAATAATTATAATGAATACTATGAACTCTTTGATATCAATGTTGATTATGATTATAACAAACAAAAAAGTGATGTTAATAATTTCGTAAAAAATGAAGTTCTAAATATTAGAATAGAAATCGATGATACATTTGATGGTAAGTTGGAGTATGAAAGATGGGTCAAATGTAAACCTTGTGATGGTACAGGTAAAGATATGTCTTCTAAAATACAAATCAAAGATATCAATGGAAATGTTGTTAAGACATTTGATGCTGAAGATGGTTGTGACTTTTGTGAAGGAACTGGTAAATTTATGGATTATGATTGTACTTTTTGCTCAGGAAAAGGAAAAGTTGGTCTAAATCCATGTAAAAAATGTGGCGGTGAAAGAAGAATACTTGGAAAACAAAAGCTTTCTGGTATTAAATTAGAAGGTGACGAAACTAAAGTTCCAGCAATGGGACATCATTCTAGAACAGATGCTGGTGCTGTAGGATATCTACTTTTAATTAAGAAATAATTATTGAGTATAAGCTATACCGTTATTTGTTGATGAAGCTAAAACAAAAGGAACACCACTAGCATTTAACTGAATACTATCAAATCCAAATGTAATATTGTCGACAAATGAGAAGTTAGCATTATCATAGTCTATGAATGGAGCAATCGCTTGATAAGGTACTTGAACCTGTGAATTTACATAATCATCAGTTGTGTATTGAAAAAATGGAATTGAATCTACTTCATAGAATCTAATATTATCTAACTCTAAGACAAAATTTGGAAATCCAAATATACCAAGATCTAAGCCAGGTCTGTTGTAAAAGTAAATTCTACTTGTTTTTCCAACATTATTATTGAATGCAATGTCATCACTGACTGGAAAAGCATTAGTAGATGTCCATAAACCGTTTTCATCGACAAATCTTGGAAAGTTAAAAAATGTTAACAAATTTTGACCTGACCAATCAACTGAAGGATCACTTGCTGTGTAGCTTAATATATCAAATTCTATCAAAGAGTATCTTTTTGTTTCAATATTAATATTTGTATTATCCAAAGAAAGAACATCTACGTTTCCTTTACCAAATTCTATTTTGAATGTTCCATTTCCAGTTCTACTAAATGTAAAACCAATTGATGAGTTTGTTGGTGCTGTGATTGGTAAAATTCCACTATCACTATAAGTCCAACCGGAACTGAAAAATCCTGTTAAGTCTCCAAGACTTGAATCTGTTGTAAACGGACTTGTAAATTCTCCAGCATCACCTAGGAAATCCTGATAAATTTCATATTTAGTTCCTAATGAGTATTTTTTCTTATTAAAAGAATCTATATCTCTAAATACTGACTCTGATGATAAAACGTCTTCGGTTATATATCCATACAAATTAGTAACTGTTGTATCACCTAGTCCATATTTTTGATTAGTGACGAAATCAACAAAATCAGTCGGTTTTCCATTAAAATAGATTCTATCTCTATTTATTGTCGTTGTAGATTGTGTTGAATAATTTATATCAAGATGTGAATTAAACTTCCATATATCTTTCAATACTTGTGATTGTTTAGCATTCTTAGTCGCCACATTATTATCATAAAATTTAACATTCTGTAATACACTACTTGCCGCGAATTTTCTTACAAGTCCTGTTTCATTTATCGTGTTTACGCCCCATAATTTATCTGTTACAATTTGATAATCATTTATAATCTCTATAACTGATGCTGTTCCATTGTATTGAGGATTGACCGAACTGTCTGTTTTTTCAATAATAATTAAATCACCTAAAAGTAAATTGTGTGGAGTTGACTGAGAAAAAGTTAACCCAACATATCCATCTCTGAATTCAGTATCTTTAAAGCTAAAATATGTATAACTTGAATTAAAATATCCACCATCAAATGTTCCATCTATCCAGTTTGTATTATACATTTCAGTTATTTTTGGATATCCCTTAAATAGTCCATTATTCCAGATACCCTCAAAGTATCCATTTAAGAAAGCACCATTCAACCATACATTTTTAGTGATTTTAATTTTATGATTTTGAGAATCTTTTTCTATTCTCCTAATTGGAAAGTTATTTTCTATCTCAAAAACAATATTATTCTCATCTTTTAATATTACTGTAAAATAGTTCTTTATAAGTTTTCTTTCTTCATTTATATTTATAGATACAATATTCCCGATTGAAACTTTATCTCCTACATTGAACTTTTCAACTGATTGAGTTGGTCCAGATAATTGAACTCTCCACTTATAGTTTTTAGTAGATGTTGTAAATGCAGCAACAACATCTGAGAATTCATAGACATTTTCATCTACTCTCCATCCACTGTTCCATACTCCATTTTCCCAAACTCCAGCTATGAAGTCTCCATTTCCAATTTTAGAATATTGACTTGATAAATTAACTACTTGGCCATATAAATTACTAAAATAACCCGGACTACCAGTTGCTCCCCAATAAAGAGAGTTTGTAAAGTGTAGTGTTTGGTTAGTTGTTGCAATTGAGCTATATGTTGCGTCATTTGGAGCACTTAATATCTCTAGATTTGTAGGTTGTGAGTATTGTTGACTGGTTGTAAATAAAAATCTTTCATTATTTACAGTAGGATGATAACCTCCGGTAATCTGGATATTACTAATTACTGTTCCGTATTGAATTGCTACATTTGTCCAATTTGCAGTAAAAACTAAAAATCTGTTACCTGTTACATTATAAAATTCGTAATTTTTGGTCACATCGATTCTACCAATGTATTGACCAGCGTGCAGACTAGCTGTAAATGATGCGACATTGTTTGTATTTAATGAAGCTAAAGAGTCTACTAAAAAAGCGTCTAAATAACTATTACCACCACTTGTTCCAAACTCACTATAAGAGAAAAATAAATTAAAGTAATCATAATCAACATATTTAGAGATATAGTTTGTTTTTGTTATTCCATCTCCTGTTGACCTTCCTGGCGTTAAAAAGGTGTTTACACTTCTTGTAAAAGTAAATGCATCAGTACCCGCTGAATATTTCCACCCTTGATAATTTGTTATATAGTATGATGATGTTGCCCAAGACCAACCTCTAATATTCCAGTCTAACTCTACTAGTTGAAAGGATTTAATAACACTTGGTTGGGGAAACTGTGAAGCAAGGCTATTAAAATACTCACCAAGTATATTAGTTGTAACAGTCGTTGTATTGTTAAATACCCAATTTAAGGTCACTGTTCCTGGATCACTAGCTATTGGTAATCTACTAGCTGTACCAGAAAAGTTTTCATAACTGTAGGTTTGGCCCCATGCATTTCTAACGATTAATCTTCCTCCAGTAAGTCCTGTATCAAAATTATCTACCTCCGTTTTAATAATATAAGTTTTTTCAGGAGAAAATGTTTTGTTTTTATTATCAACATATTTTAAAGTTGCATTAAATAAAGGTCCATTCGTAGAACTCCTACTTATACCACCGTATATGTTACTACCTACCCATTGTAAATTACCAGTTGAAACTTCCGAAGATTGCCAAACCATTTCCTATATATATTTTTTATTATCCAGCCTCTAAATCAAATGCGACCGGTGATATTGAAGTAGGGAATCCCCAAGTTGCTGATATTACCGAATCATTAGTAGAGTTTCCGGTAAACACATTCCATATATGAACTGAAGCTGTACCTGACCAAGTCATTCCTCTAAATAAAACTTCTTTATTAAATTCATTTGTGATATCTCCACCGTTATATTGGAAATAAGAACCATACCAGTTTCCGTTTCTCCATGTACCGTTTTCCCAGAAAATATTAAAAGCATTCATGTAGTTACTTACACCATTCTTCCAAACCATACCAAACGCTGTACCATAAATAAACTGACCAGTTTTCCACTGAGAGATATAAAACTCACTATTATCAAAAACTCCGTTATTCCATATACAACTTCCGGTCTCATCTACAATACTATCATTTGTATTAAATGATGGAGATGTCGCTCCGTTTCTTTTCACAAATGGATTGAATGAGCTCATCTTAAATGTACCATTATTGAACTCACCATCTAACCAAATACTATTAAGAAACTCACCATTAGGGTGACTGAATGTACCACCTAACCAAAGCATATTCTTAAAGTAAGTTCTCGGTGGTCTTCTTAAAGACTCCAAGAATCTTATTGGTCTTGTAAATATCTTTTTATCTTTTATGAATTTATCTTTTACATTTGCTACGAATCCATCAACAAACACACCATAATAATTTGATTGACCAAAACTATCGACAAAACTTAAAGCATTTGATGCTGTCATACTGTTTAATTCATATCCACCAGTTGCTGAATAAGTTGATCCACCGTTGAATTCTCCTTTTGTGAATACACCATTTCTCCAAACTTTACCTTTCCAAGTTCCACCGTTAAATTCACCAGTAAACCAAGTTGAGTTAGTATAGTAGTCACCATTTCCGAACTCTCCACCATTAAACTCTCCATTTTGCCAAGCATATTGCGATTGAGCATTTGATATCGCAAATATACTTCCTGCAGAAGACTGCCAAAGGTATCCAGAAGTGAATTTTCCACCATTAAAAATACCATTTTTCCAAACACCATCTGACTTAAACTCACCACCATTAAAAACACCATCTTGCCAAACAGCTGTGTTAGATGCTGTTATCTGAATTATGTTAGTTCCAAATACTCCTGAGTTAAAAATACCATTTTTCCATTCAATATTCTGTGTAGTAACACCATAGAATGATGTATCATCTGCAATAACATCTGCGTTATTAACTACTGCGTAAAGAATAGTACCGTTGTAGATTTTTGTTTGTTCTCTTGGTACTGTATCATCTCCGATTATACCATTGCTGAAAGTTCCATTGTACCATTTAGAGTTGTAGAATCTACCTTTCTTAAATGTTCCATCTTCCCAATCACTTTTAATGAACTCACCGTCATTAAAATCTCCACTTTTCCAAGAGTTTCTATTATTTGAATATGTAGCTGATGTCCATCCATCCTTATAATATGATTTTATATTATTAATATTATAAAATTCATTATTTATAGTAGGTTGAGCATTAAAACTACGAGATAAGTAAAACTTACCAGACATAAATTTTCCACCATCCCAACTAGATTCTTTTACTAATCCTTTTGAGAATGTTCCACCATTCCACACAGAGTTGTATATAATACCATTTGACCAAACATCTGTTCCTGTGTTAAAGAATGAATTAATATATGTAGCCTTTGATAATATGTTATTTTGATTTGAGAATATAGAATCTGAAATTAAAAGACCTTTTATATTATCATAGTTTAAGAAGTCTAAGTCATTAACATTTAGATTCTCATTTTCAATGAAAGATTCATTTATATAAGCTCTTCTAAACAAACCTGATTGAATTTTAGATTTGTATATTTTCGATGAATGTAGATATCCATATCTATTTTCCATTCCTACTGATAAGAAATTACCACGTTCTAATAATTTTGATAACACACTAGATGTACCACTGTATATTTCTTTTAGAGTCAAGACACCATTAGTATTATTAATAACTTCATAAGCATCTGGTAGTCTTGTTATGGATCCAGTAACTGAAAGAATTTCAATTGTTGCATCTAAGTTACCACCCAACAACGTGACAAAATCTCCAACTTCGTAGAATAAACCACCAAATGTACAAGTTGCTGAAATTATACTACCACCGGGATCAACAGATGTAATTGTAACATACGATTGTGTACCTGGTGGTAAATTTATGTATACCACATCACTAACTTGATAATTCTGACCAATTTGATTTACCGAAGCCGAACTGACAACACCACCTGGTCCTACAGTAATATCTAATGTCAATCCTGTTCCTGATCCTACGGTAGAAGTTGAAACGTTGTTGTGTGAACCAACAGCGTATGATGTACCTTGATTTGTAACTGAAAGAGTTAGTACAGAATTTATATTTGTTGCAGTTATAGAGAATTCAGAATCCAATCCCGGTAAAGCGGTTCCTGAGACAATACTTGATGTATATCCCGAACCAGTAGTAGCTATTTGATATGTGAAAATTCTACCAGACGTATCGTAGTCAACAGAGTTTAAGAAAACAACACTACCAGTTGAACCTAGCCAAGAATTTTCTGTTTCTTGTTGATTTGGTGTATATGATGTTGTTGCTAAAATCGTAGAACTTGATGTATAAACTGTTAAATTATAAAATCCACCACCTACTGAATATTTTGTTATATTCAAGTCGTAGTTATAATTGATATAATTACCACTTTGCCAAGTAGTACTTTCGATCAGACCACTATCTAGATTAGAATCTACTATAAACGCATTTGATATGTCTATTATGTTTCCATTGAACACATTCGATGGAGTTCCTAAAGTATCTAAAGTCACTGTAGAGTCATAGTTGAAGTTTTGAGTTAATACTGGATTTGTATTATTATCTTCTAAAGGAACAACAATATCAATAGAGTAATTACTTTTTGGATTTAAATTAAATGTTTTTGTATAAAGTTGTAATGATGTTGAATAAACAGCACTGTAAATATACTTGTTATCTTCTTTCGTACTTAAAAAACAACTAATGTCTTGTCCTTGTTTATAGAAAGATTCACTTGATATATTGGTTGGTGGATTTCCAACTTGTGGTAAGTTAGCTACAGAAGAGTTAAAATAAAAGTCTGAGTACTCATGCCAAGATGTTAGTTTAAATCTTTTATCAAAGAAGTTTATTAATGCTTTTAGTCCATCATTTACTTTTAATCCTTTTACATAAAAATCATCTTTTCTTTTTAATCTATTATAGCCATTTAAGTCTATATAAAACTTATAGACCTTATGTGTTGCAGCACTTGTTGAACTGAATGTACTACCAGAGACTACATTTTCGGATATCAAAAACTCATCATAACCCAATATTTTGATTATTGAGTCACTTATATAAGTTGAGTTTTTAATCACTGAATCTTTATAAGTGGTATTGATAGATTTAACATTATTCATTAAAGTATTAACACTAAGACCTTTTCTAAGCTCCGAGTTATCTAAATAAGAATTATAAAATGTACAGTTCTCAAAGTATCCTTTTTCTACGTTAATTTTGTAACTTGAAGACGTTCCTAAAATATGATTTTTAACAATTGAGAAATCATTAGATGGTGTACCAACCACAACGTCATATAAACTTGCATTTTTAAGAGTAGCTTGTTCTATTTCAGAATTTACTATAAAGTTATATCCTTTTCCGTTATTGTTAGGACCTGCTGATTTTTGATAAGCAATATTAAATTGGTCAAATTCGGATATGAAGCTTTCAGGTAAAGTAAATAATGATTGAATAATACCGTTTTTCCAGACTGTATTCATTAATGTTCCTGTATTCCAAGTTGACTTTGTTCCTTTCCACTTAATTCTGTAGTTTGGTTGACCATACATACCAACGTTCCACTTACCATCAAAGTCACCATCACGGAAATTACCTTTTGTGATGAATGGTTTTGTATATTTAACATCTGGTACCCAAACAGATTGTGTAGGACCAACTTCAAATTTATAAACTACACCTTTCTCATAGACTCTACCTAAATAACTAAAACTTTTATTAGTCACTAACATTCTATCATTTGATGAAGTTGCTGTAGATTTAGCATAAGAAAATGTACCTGCTAATATATCATTAGAAATATTTGTCCAGTTAATTGAGGAGTTTCTAACAAAGAAGCCAGGACTTGAAGTTAATCCAGAATTACCACCATAACCATTTGATAGAAGTGGATTTGTGAAATCCATATCTGTAAAAATCATATTATTTTGGTAGTAATTAAATTTATAATTAAAAAATCCCTCTCTTGTTGTAAATTGTCTATTTACGTTTATAAAATCCGCTTCATCTTCAATGTAGTGAACTTGTACAAAATTATCAGGAATATCTTCTAAGTAAGGTAAAACACCAGTATATTCAATATCTAATACAATTTGACATCTATCGACATAAAGAACTTTATATCCATCTCTTTTCTTTTTGTATTTGTTTATTTTTATTAATTCATCACTATCATAATTTCCACCTATTATAAAAACTCTATCTCCTACTTTTAATCCAGAATTTACTTCAGTGTAGAAAGAAGTATATCTAAAACCAGTTATAAAATAAGGCTCTACCCAATTTAAAAGTCTTGGTGAGAATGGTTTGTTTTGATCAGCGATTAGTCCTGCTAAAGGATCGACATAAACTGTGTTGATTACTGACTCAATTTGTGTAAACTGTGGTTTTGGTATTAACTTTGGTTTTGTCTTGATAAGAGTATTTGAGATATTCTGCGCAATTTGATTTTGCGAGAAAGTAGCAGTATTTAAAATCTTACCAAGAATTTTATTAATTTTAACTGATGAAAAAGTAGCCATTAAGTTATTACCTTTCTTTTGTTAGTATATATAAATTTATTAATAGTTTCTATGGTTCTTAAACTTAATTTTATTAACTTTGTAAAATATTCTGGAATATTATGGAAAAGAAAAAAATATTAATATTTACTGGTGCTGGGGTATCTGCTGAAAGTGGTGTTGCCACTTTTAGAACAGGCGATGACGGTTTGTGGTATAATTATAAGATAGAAGATGTTGCAACACTTGATGGTTGGCGAAGAGATAGACAAAAAGTTCTTGATTTCTATAATTTGAGACGTGCTCAACTTAAAGAAGTCGAGCCAAATTTAGCACATAAAATAATTGCTGATTTAGAAAATGAATTTGATGTTACTGTTGTTACTC
>JACCDX011700301.1_pt1 | contig 13333 bp, 18 predicted proteins | sample 7449681 | NCBI WGS metagenome assembly JACCDX01 (sample SAMN15323450, study PRJNA562643) | freshwater metagenome | isolation source: river surface water | place: USA:Blue River Watershed | collected 2017-08-18
GCAGCACCAGTTACTCCTGCACCTACTCCTAATCCAACAGCAGCACCAGTTACACCAGCACCTACTCCTAACCCAACAGCAGCTCCTGTAACTCCTGCTCCATACCCTGCTCCAACAGCTAGTCCTGTAACACCATCTCCTACACCTAACCCAACAGCTAGTCCTGTAACACCATCTCCTACACCTAACCCAACAGCATCTCCTATAGCGACTCTTGACTGGACATGTAACGGAGCTGGAGATTGTTACTCTAACCCAGGCGCAGGTGATTACTTTAGCTACGCAGACTGCGTATTCTATTGCGGAAATACACCAGCACCGCAAGCAGCACCTATATACATTCCACCACCGACAGCAAATTACAGTTGTGACTGTGGATACGGATGTCAAGCTCAAGTAGGACCATGTGATTACTACTGTACAAGCTGCGGAGGACCAGGCCCTGAAGAATTTGCGTAAAAATTAAAATAATATAATACTATGATACAATATTTAAAAGATTCAGATAGAGTAATAAAATTAGACGACGAAACAAAAAGCTTAACAGTATGTATGATTAAAAATAATCAGATACTACTTAGACATGATCCAGGTAATTCTACGTTATATGATAATGTATTAACACAAGGACCTTTTGTAACAGCAACAGAAGAAGAATACCTAGCTAAGAAGGCTGAGATATTATCAGCAATTTAAAGTTGGACTATTTATTAGAAATCGTTATATTAAATAAAGAAAGATGCCAATAACAGTAACTATAACAGGAACATCGATAGGAACAGACGCAGGTCCGTTTTCACTCTATCATACTGATCCAAATAATCCGTCTAATCTAGTAATCTCTGGACTTACAAGAGCTCAGATGACTACTCCTTTTAATGTAACTGTACCAGACGGTACAAACGATTTTTACGTAGTAAGTAATGGCGTATGCGGAAATACAGGGGTAGCTAACTTAACTGTACCGACAGGTGCACCAACAGCAGCTCCAACATCAGCTCCAACTGCTAGTCCTACTGCATCACCAACTGCAAGTCCTACCGCTGCTCCAACAGCAGCTCCGGTAACCCCTGCTCCAGTTACTCCTGCACCAGTTACCCCAGCTCCAGTAACTCCTGCACCAGTTACTCCAGAACCTACTGCAGCTCCGGTAACCCCTGCTCCAGTAACACCTAGTCCAGTTACCCCAAGCCCTGTAACACCAGAGCCAACAGCTGCTCCAGTAACACCAGCTCCTGTAACACCAGAGCCAACTCCAACTCCAACAACAGCTCCTAACCCAGCTCCTACATATGCAGCTCCGGTATCTGAACCAATAAGTAACCCAGTAGCTCCAGCTCCTAGCCCAACTTACCCTAGCCCGGTAACACCTAGTCCTGTAGCACCATCACCAGTAGTAGAATTGGAAGCTCCAGTAACTCCTGCTCCAATCAACTTTAGTCCAATAAGTGCATCACCGATTTTTGAATTAGCACCGTTTACGATTGCTCCGATAGATATACCACCATTTACTCTTGCACCACTTGATTTCTCACCTACTACACCAGCACCTGCGGAAGCACCTACTACACCAGCTCCAGTAGAAGACTTAGGCGGCGGCGGTGGCGGTGGCGGAGGAGGTAGTATTGGTTAATAGAAAATTATGACTACATTCGATAAACAAGCTATACCAGGGCAAACTTTTTTATACCAAAAAGGAACTGTTACTACAGTAAAACCCTGGGGAAGACCTTCTTACCAAAAAGTAAGAAACTTTCTAACATACGTTAATCAGCATACGGAGATATTAAAAAACTACGATGTATACCTTATGGGTGGAGTTTTATTTGACTTTAACACAACCTGGGATTTAGATTTATGCTTAGTTGGAGGTACTCAAACAGATATTAAACTTGAAGAAGATTTAAACTACTTAACTAATTTAAGTTTAAACACATTTAATATGTTATTAGATGCTATTTGGTACGAAAGCAAACCAGGTAATCTTACATATGAAAAGCTGGTTGAAGATAACTTTTTTTCACATGATATTGTTTATAAAAAAATTGGATATATTAAAAAACAAATCGGAGGAGATATACAAGAAACTGATTATAGAATACTTCCAGACGTAAACCTATTAAGTGAGTATTTAGTACAAAGTAACTACGGACGTCATGCACGTTCAGAAAATATAATTAGTAAGGTACAAAATAATCCAAATCCGGAAACAATCATGGCATTTAGTGCTAATGAACTTTTATCAACAGACGAAGAATATTTTTTAAATAATACTAATAGGTAATATATAACAAAGGGTAAATGGCAACAAGAACACTTAAAATACAGATAACAACAGCAGGGTCCACAGTAGGGCCTTTTGATGTTTATCATACAGCTATAACAACCCCGAATAGAATAGCAACTGGAGTTACAAGACAGCAGTTAGTGAACGGGTATTATATAGATGTAGATACTCTGTATAACGTGTTATTTATTAAAAGCACAGGTAAATGCAGTACAGAAGATTCGTTTGTATATTCTATTGTACCAACTCCAGCTCCAACAGCAGCTCCTACTGCAGCACCAGTTACTCCTGCACCTACTCCTAACCCAACTGCAGCTCCTGTAACACCTGCTCCTACACCTAGTCCAACTGCACCACCATCAGAATCTCCTACACCAGCACCAGTAACACCTAGCCCTACTAATGCACCAACAGCCGCTCCTGTGACTCCGTCACCAACAGCAGCTCCTACTGCAGCTCCTGTAACACCTAGTCCTACCGCTGCTCCTACAGCAGCACCAGTAACCCCGGCACCAGTAACACCAAGTCCGACACCAAGTCCGGTATCTGCACCAACTGGTGGATATCCGTCACCAACTATAAGCTGCCAGTTTTATCAAATAAACGGCGGAGGATGTGGAGGATACGTACAGTATACGGAATGTGACGGTAGCTACCAGAATTACTATGTAAATCCATACCAGAACTTTAATGTATGTGTACGTGGCTTTATAACCACTGGAGGTGGTTGTGTATACGTTACTAGTTACGGATTCAGCTGTACTTTATAAGTAGTAAAAAACACTACGGTAAACTCAAATCCTCGATATTTATACTAGAATAAAAGTTTTATAAGAATTGTTGTGTAATTAAACTAACTTAAGACACACTTATGAAGCTTTTAATAGCAGCCTTTTTACTTATTCTGAGTAATACTGTGTATGCTCAAGACCTAATTAAGGTTGAATCTGTAGAGAATAAAATCATAATGGGCCCACAGGCTGGGAATAAAGATTTATCTTTTGGGGTAAAGAATATTCTAGAAGAATTTCTACAAGACAACGGTTATAATTTATCTTCTATTGCTAAAAAAAGCATTCAAGTTGAACTTATTTTCTTTGATGTTAAGAAGGTTACTTCGAACATAGCTGTTTATAGTAAGAATCAAGACATTACAGAAATAATAGCAAAAGGAACTTTATACGAAGATGGTAAAAAATTAAAAAGTGTTATTGTAAAAGAACAAGCAAAAACAGTTACAACTGCAACAGTTATTTTGGACAAAGGTGGGAAGATCTCTGAATCTGATATTTCAGTAGCTCTCAAAAAGGTTTGCGAAGGCATAATAACTAAACTTTTACAATGAAAAAATTAATGCTCAGTTTAGGGATACTACTTGTATCTCTTTCATCATTTGCACAATTAACAGTTAACCAGACTATAACTCCAACAACTAATTTAAAAGTTGGGGATACTTTAACTGTAAAGTATACAGTAGAGAGAGGAACTACAACACCTCGTTATTTTTGGATTAGATACTCCTTTAATAACAAAGCATTAGCAATGGTACCAAACAGTACAGTATTCTTACAAGGTGCTTCAACACAAACATTCTTTACTAGTTGGAATAATTTTAGATTTACTCCAGCTGCGAATGTCCCTGAAACTCAATTATACACTCAGTATCAAACTACTCCTTGGGGTTACGTTGCAAATAATGACTGGAACGTAGGACAATTAACTGTTCAAAGAACTGATGCATCTATAAACGGTGATATTGCAACTCAAAAATTTGTACTAAAAGATCAAAATACTTATAACGATATTCATAAGTTAGATTTAGCATATTCAGTTAATACTGACGGTACGTTTATCACACCAGTTACAAGAAGTGCTACTAACATATCTTTAACAGGAATAACAGGTAATACATCTCAATTCAAAGTAAAAGTTTTATTCCCACAAGGATATACTATAACTGACCACAATGTTCAATTAATGAGATTGAAAACAGATGGTAGTGGGGATATTGATTGGTCACAACAACCTATTGCTCAATTACCATTAGACGGCAGCGGTGAAGCATTATTTACAACCCAAGTTAAAGTAGGTGATTCAGTTGGTGTATTTGTTGGACCAGCATTCCAAAAGACTTGGATGAACAATATAGTAACTGTATCAGATGCTTACAAAGCATTCTTAGGACATACACAGACTGACATCAGTGGAACTCCAAACTTCTTTACATACCCAGAATTAGAAAAAAAGATTGGTAATATTACTAGAAACGATAATGTATTTAATGAATCAGATTCATATTACCTATTTGCACATGTTATGGGTGTTAATGTAGACACACCTGCTATGATTCCATCAAACACTTCAACATCGGTAAGATGGCAAAGTGGATTACTAAATCAAAGCTGGTTAGATGGTGTTCCTAAAAATAAAGTAATAATTGACACACCTACAAAAGAAGTACATGCAGTATTTGCTTGGGGTGGCGACTTAAACTGGTCTCATTCTTCAGATCCAGCAGTAATAGCAAGTAGAATTAGTAGCGGAATATATACAAATGCAGTAAATAAAAGCGAAGCATTAGTTATAAAAAATATGTCTTTATCTTCTAATATAGTAATGGCTTATCAAACTAAAGCAGCTGAAACTGCAAAACTAAGCGTAACATCTACATTAGAGAACGGTAAAGTTGTATTAACTACAAACTTAACAAAAGAAGACTTAGCTGGATTAGAGGTTATTATGAACTACGACGAATCTAAATTAACTTTAGAGAGTTTAATATTTGATGCTGGTTCAACAATAACAAACTTTAAGACAAATAAAAACGGTAGATTGACATTTGGTTCTATTGACCAAGTAAAAACTTCTAGAATAAAGACAGGAACTCCTTACAAATTAGTATTCACTCCTAAAGTACCATTAACAAACACTGCAGGATTATTCTACTTTGTTCTATCTGATGCAGTAGATGCAAAAGGAAACAAAATAGACTTAATAGTTGAATAACATGAAGAATTTATTAGTTACATTATTACTTTTATTAACATCATTTTTAGGGTTCGGTCAGAGTGTATCTGCTCCGGACTCTAAATCTTTTTTACCGTCTACATCTGGGCAAGATGCTAGTGGTTTCTCATTAAATGGGTTTAGCTCTACTGCGACCTTATTAGCATCAATCAGTTTAGTGAACCCACCATCCGGTACAACTTTTAACCTAGCTACAACAACAGGTTTAACTGCAGCAAGTGGATTTACACTACCAGGTAATAAGACTCGATTAGTAGTTACTGGAACAATGGCTAATATTAACACAGCATTAGCATCTTTAAAAGTAAATACCAGTTCAGTAAAAGGTAATATAGTATTATCAGTAGCAGCTACGGTAAATCCAACGGGTTTCTTTTATAATGGAACAAACGGACACTTTTATAGACCAATATCAACAGGAACAAGTTATACAGGTGCAAGAGCTGCCGCATTAAATACTACATTTAAAGGACAGCAAGGATATTTAGTGACAATCACTTCAGCAGATGAAGATGCATTTGTATTTAATAATGTACCACAAACAAATATTTGGTTTGCATTAACTGATGAAGCAGTCGAAGGACAGTGGAGAATAGATGCAGGTCCTGAAGCTGGTACTTTAATTAAGACTTCAAACGGACAAACTGCAGGAAATATTCAAGGACAGTATAACAACTGGGCACCTGGAGAACCTAACAACAGTGGCAATGAAGATTATGCAGTAACAAAATGGAATGGTTCACAATGGAATGATTTACCAAATGGATTTAGTTGCCCTTACGTAATTGAATACGGTACATGGACTAATCCTGATGATGCTACCTTTACTGAATTTTATACTAACTCAGTAACACACTCAAACGGTGAGGTATTAACAGCACGGTTTAATTTTGACTTTGGCGGTAATGTAGATGAGACTAAATTTACAGCAAAAGCAAATACTTTTATAAATAACGTGTGGGGAACAACAACTAATACATCAAGAGCAATTAGTGGATTAGGAAAGGTTGATTTAACAAATGATTTAGATACTGCGAAAGTAAATGGCGGAGGTATCAGAGCAACAACTACAAGTGGGGAAGTAGAATGGTGTGTGGTATATGATTACGAACCACAAAATCAAAGATATCAAATTTTAATTGATAAAAGAGAATTCCCACAAGGTACTTCAGCAAGTGGTGTTACAAGTTTACAATTATTTGATTTATGGAATGGACCTGTAACTTACCAGTGGGATGACGGAACATGGGCTGCGTATTGGATTCATACACCAACAGAACTTAATTTTACAGGTTCATCATTTACATCTAGTATAAGACGAGCTGGGTTCTTTTGGGGATTAAGAGCGGAATTTACATTTACACCTAATATGGTGTTTAAGCAACATGGAATTGATCTATCCTATACTAATCAAACTGAGTTAAATACATTATACAGTAATATTGTAACAGTATCGGATGTATTTTTAGCATTTAAAGAATTATCGTTAGGTGGAATATTTGGAGACCAAAGCGGAAACGAATTTACATCAGGTATTCAGTTTATGAATGCTGATATAGACGGTAACGGCGTATTCAACGAAGCAGATACTTACAGATTATTACAACATTTAACAGGAGTTGCACCACTTACACAATCTACAACACTGACTTCCTTAATAAAATTGTATGGAAAGTCAGAATACGATGCTATAACAAAATCGAACTGGGGAACACAGTTTAACTCAACAAGAAGTTTATATCCCTTCAATTTAAACAGTGGGACACTTAATAATACTTATAATGTTGAGGTAACTTGGATAGGAGATGTAAATTTATCACATTCAGCACAACAATCTGCAAGTAGTGTAGCAAGTAATTCGATTAGAAGTATGAGCCTATCAGCTAATACAGTTTCTAACCAAATCAACGCGTACCTAATGGGGGAAAACGTAGGCGGTAAGTTAGTAGTAACAATAACCGTAGATCCAATGCAACAAGAGTTAGTCGGTACACAATTCCAGTTAAATTATGATAATACTGCTCTAAAGTTTGAAAAAGTAGAATTTATTACTAAAGGAGTACCTACAAATTTTGGATCTGATAGAGGCACACATGTAACATTAGGATCTTTGATAACAGACGGTTCAACTACGTTAGATAAGACAACTGAATACAAGGTAACATTTCTACCGTCAATAGGATTGAATGGTATATTAGGGTTAACTTCAATTTCAAATACTGATGCAGTAAATAAGAGCGGTAAGCAGTTAAAAGTAAAGGTAAACTAATGAGAAAACTAGTATTAATATCGTTAATTTTATTAGCAGGATGTACCAAACCTGAGTTACCAACTCCTACTCCACCTGTTGAAAAAATATTTAGTGTTGGTGAAAGCACAGTAGTAAACGGACAGTCTATCTACTTTGATCTACCGTCAGCTGGAACATATACTCTAACTTTAATTGATAAAGAAAGTGGACAAGTAATCAGTAGAGAAAGGTTTGTAGGTCAATCTGGGGAAAATGTAAAGAAGATTTACACGAACACAATACAATCTACATATTTATATTTGTTACTGGAAGATGTTACTAAGAAAGAAATAGGGAAAACAACAATAATTAAAACTAAATAAAATGAAAAAAGTAATTTTAGTAGCATTAGTAATGCTTGGTTTGGCAGGATGTTCTAAAGACGATATCCTACCAGTACAAGAAGTTAAAGAACAATTGCAAATTAAAGATGCAGTTGGTATTAAATTAGAATCTGCATTCGTAACAACTGAAGTTGCAATGAATGTTAAGATGGAGGTTGCACAATCAGTTACAATTAAGATTTTTGATATATCCAACAGGGTAGTATCTAAAGAAACAATGACTGTAAAAGCAGGTGACAATATCTTAAAGGTATACACATCAGCATTACCTTCATCAGCTTACCGAATTGGTTTATTTGATTCAAGTAATAGACAATTAGGTATAACAGATTTTAATAAACTTTAAAAACTAAATAAAATGTCAGAAGAATTAGAACAAAACAACGACGGTACTTGGTCTGGATTAAAGAAGACCATTATAGGTGTAGCAACAACTGCAATAATGGGTGTTGGTACATGGGGGGTAACACAATTAACAGGTGGTGGTGACGAACCAGCTCCAGTTCAACAAGCAGCTCCAGTAATTAATATTACTAACTCTAACCAACAATCTCAGCAAGCTGCAGGTGGTGGTAAGACAGTAATTATTAAAGAAAAAGAAACTGTTAAAGAGAAACCAGCTCCAGCTAAAAAGAAGGAAGGAGATGAATTTAAAGAACAAGCACCTCAATGGTAATAAACTATGGAAAATCAACCAAGCGGATTTAAAGATCTATTAAACTTAATGATGAAAAGAAGATGGTTAATGACATTAGTTGTCTTAATTACCTTCATGCTTACAACATTCGGGATTGTGTTATCTATACACATGGAAACAACAGTTGGACAGGAGTGGAAAGAACTTCTTTTACTGTTACTAGGTGCCTTTATTGGTAGCTATGGTAAGATTATTGATTATTGGTTCTCTGATACAGATAAAGATAAGATGTTAGTACAGAAAATGGATGAAGAAGACGGAGTGTCTTTATCAAACACAGGCGGAGCCGCAAAAGAAACAGAAGAGTAAACAATTAAAAAAATGTATATGAAAAAGATGTTATCACAAATAGGCGATTTAAGCGTAAAAGCCTTTTTGTTACTAGTAATGTGTTGGATCACTTTCGCACTTAGCTTTCAACTTTACTTCTTAACCGGAATGGCATTAGGACAAGAAGAGAAGTTAAGAGTAGTAGAAAATGAGTTAACTGTTCGTATTGACGGACGCTATACACACGACCCTCGTAATTGGGGATATGAAGGACCAGAAAAATAATAAAATATATGAAAAGATTAAGCATCTTATTAAGCTGCTTTTTGTTAAGCAGTGCTGTGGCTGTTGCTCAAACAGTAGGAAAAACTCAAACTGAGCAATACAAAGCATCATTCGAAACTGCAATCGATATTAGTCGATTCTTAGATTATGAAGGTCCTCAAATACCTGTTCAAATCTTAAAATGTGGTATTAGCGACGAAGTCTATGAAATGTACCCTGAATTAAAGGAAAAAAGAGTAGGACTTGGTGTAGCTAACATTACAATGGAGTATTTAGAGAATCTTAACCGATTTAAGTTTACAGAAGATAAAACTGAAATTAAAAACCGTATGGTTAAGCAGTTTCAGGCTAGTCAAGCTGGTATATCTGAGAATAAATTAGACGGTAGAGGTAAAATCAATCTTGCCAAGTACTTTGTTACTATAGAAGTATATGATTATTCAATCTCTGAAGATGAGACCGTTAACTTAAAAGATGGCGTAAAAAACATGGTAGTAACTCGTTTAGGTTTACAGGTTCGTTTTACAGATGCAGAAACCGGAGTAGTATTTAGTGCTTCTGGATTAGGTGAAGCAAAAACGACTAGAGAATTAACATTATTATCAGATGCTGCAGTAGATGAAGTTAAATTCAATCAATCTACAATTTCTATCTCTACTAAGAAAGCTTTAGATATAGCTTGTGCTAGGATCTTAGATAGAATGATCAAGAAAGGTATCTTTCTAAATTAAATAAAAAGTTTACGTTTAATATAGCTGAGTTGTAAAAACTAAAATGTTGTGCTGGTAAAAAAGCTAGGTTTATGTGTTATTAAATTATTAACAAATAATAACAACATAGCCTCAACGCTAGCATTGAAAAATGAAAAAGCAGAGAGAGTTATGGTAGTATACCATAATGAGACAATGGATCGCCAAGTTTACGATATTAGTTATAGTTTTACTAGCAGCCCAAACCGCTAATGGACAGGTTGTTATACAAACTTACGTAGATAAATGTTCAGGAGAAGTAAAGACAGTAACTACTACTTATGTAAGTGGAAGTGCTATTGTAGCTTTTTATGACCAAATAAGAACTTTTACAGCACAGGAAGTACAGCAAGGACTTGCTCAGATTTGGATTAATCAAAAAATAGCAGAATACCAGAGTAGATCATGTCCTCCTAGTACAGTAATAGTACAGACTATTCAAAACACAGTAACGCAAGCCGCACAACAGGCTTCTTCGGCTGCATCATCAGCAGCTAACGCAGCAGCATCCGCCGCTGCGAATGTACCACCGCCACCACCTCCTCCTACAACGAATACACCACCTCCTGCTTCAAGTAGCAGTTCTTCAGGTGGTTCTTCTAGTTCTTCAAGTAACTCTTCTGGTTCTTCTAATACTACAGAAAAGAAGACTGAACAAAAGACTGAGACTAAGTCTGAACAGAAAACTGAAGAGAAAAAAGAAGAAACAAAGACAGAAAGTAAGGAAGAAAAGAAAGAAGAAACAAAAGAAGAGGCAAAAGAGGAAAAGAAAGAAGAAGAGAAGAAGGAAGAGAAAAAAGAAGAAAAGAAGAAAGACGATAAGAAGAAAACAACAGCTCCTCCTATAGTAAGTGCCAATATTGTTTCTGGTGTAACTCCTGAAGGTACTTTTACCAATATGATCAGTATGGGTGTCTCTAAATCAAGTATGATGGGAGATAAGGCATACGGAGTTAACCTTATGTTATGGGATAACCTACAGCAATTTAACTTAGCAGGTAACTTCAGTAAGATATTTCTAAATGCAGATTACAAACCTGTAATGATACTATCTTCAAGCGGAGGAGTAGGTTACTTATCTGGTATCTGGAATTCAAATATAACAAACAGTATCGTACTATTAGGACCAAAGCAAATAGTAGGAGGTTATGCTCTAACCTTTGCAGGTACTTTTATAGAAGGTAATACAAGTATTGCTCAGATTGCAACAGCATTTATTACAAAGCCCTTTAATTTTAAAAGAGTAACTATATCTCCAATGCTTGCATGGTCTAATTTAGGATCCATTTATACGGTACAGCAAAAAGCTATCACAGAAGTATCAGGATATAGTTATATAGCTGGAAGCAACTTTGATCTTAACATTTCCAGAAGGTTTAAGTTTAACTTAGGAACCTTGGTTATAGGAAGCACAACACCAGGATCGGGAATTTCATATAATTTCACAATAGGTAGTCGATTTGCATTATAAAGTTGCTTCTTACCTTATTTCTTCATATCTTACGATATAGGTTATAGAAAAGATCAAATAAAGTTGCATCTTACCTCAAAATTTCGTATATTAAGTATAATATGACACAAGTAATTAGATTTCATGCAGAATGGTGTGGCCCTTGTAGAGCTTATGCACCAACCTGGAACAAAGTAGTAAGCGAGAGTGTAGAACCAGAAGTAGAGTTTCTGGAAATAAACGTAGATAAGGATACTTCCGGCTTAGCAGCAGAATACAAGATTATGTCCCTACCTACTACAGTAGTTGTTAAAGAGGGAAAAATAGTTGCAAAAAAGACAGGTGGTCTGTCGGAGAATGAGCTAAAAGTTCTTATCTTTAATTAAATAAAAATAATCAGTTATGTTAAGAAATCCAAACACGATTCCAAAAGAAGACATTATTATTGAAGACCCAGCTATGGAGCCTTTCTTTATTAGTAAGGCAAAATCAGGAGCCGGTGGATTTACTGTCTTTGAAAGAGTAATTAAAGGTGAGAAGAATACTGCCTATATTAGAACAGTATGTTATCCTTCTACTTTTACAGGCGCATTGCGTACAGTAGCTAAAGAGTTGTTAAATTCTGGTGAAAAGACTAAGTTCACATCTGTTAAAGAATATATGCAGAAGTGGGATGCTATCACTACTAGAATGGAACATATTGTATCTATTGACTAAGGATTTGCCTATATCCTATTAATACCTGGCACATTTTAAATTTTAAGTATTATGGCAAAGAATGCTGTACTGTCTTTATCCGGAGGGATGGACTCCTCTACCTTATTGCTACATTTATTAGCAAATGGTTACAATGTAACTGCTTTATCTTTCGATTACGGTCAAAAGCATAGAGTAGAGCTTGAAAGAGCAAAAGATTTAGTTTGTTATTTGAATATTGAAGGAGCTGATAAGTTTGCACCTATCAAATACCAAACTATTAAGTTAGACGGGTTAAAAGATCTACTTAACTCAGCTTTAGTTGAAGGAGGTAAAGATGTACCTGAAGGACACTATGAGCAAGATAATATGAAAGATACAGTAGTACCGAATCGTAATAAAATCTTCAGTTCACTAGTTCAAGCAGTAGCTTTATCAGTAGCTAACGAGACAAAAGAAGATACGTTTATATCTTTAGGTATTCATGCCGGAGATCATGCTATCTACCCTGACTGTCGTCAAGAGTTTAGAGATATTGACATGGAAGCATTCCGTGTAGGTAATTGGGATGCAGAACGTGTTAAGTTTTATACTCCCTATTTAGATACAGATAAATTTGGTATTCTAGAAGATGGACTTAAAGCATGTGAAACACTTAATATTAACTTCGATGAAGTTTACAAGAGAACTAACACTTCATATAAACCTTACCCTTCTGGTAACAGCGATTATAAGTCTGCTAGCTCTGTGGAGCGTATTGAAGCTTTTATTAAGCTGGGGCGTAAAGATCCTGTTCAGTATGAAGACGAGACTGGCCCTGTGGATTGGGAGGTGGCTAAAGCCCATGTAGAGCAGGTATTAGCAGAACATATTAAGTAACCTATTTATATATTAGTAAATTAAATTTAAACAAAACAAAAACAATTATGAAAAAAGTAATCTTAGCAGCAGCTTTAGTAGTTACATTGGCATCATGCGGTAACGGTAAATCAGAAGCAACAGCAACAGACTCAACAGCAGTAGCAGTAGACACTGCAGCAACTACAGCAACAGACTCTACAGTAGCAGAAATTCCTGCTCAAGAGGCTCCTAAAGCTGAAGCAGACGCTGAAGTAAAGTAATAAGTACTTTAGGTTGATTGGGGAATGATGATATGAATTACCTGGCAGAGGTGGGAATCTAATATCATCGGAGTTTGAACTGCCATAGTAACGCCAATCATAAAAGTAGATGTCCAC
>JACCDX011056603.1_pt1 | contig 13328 bp, 10 predicted proteins | sample 7449681 | NCBI WGS metagenome assembly JACCDX01 (sample SAMN15323450, study PRJNA562643) | freshwater metagenome | isolation source: river surface water | place: USA:Blue River Watershed | collected 2017-08-18
CCCGCTCCAAATCGTAAAGGGAAGCCCAGGCTTCCCTTTTTCGTCAGGAACAAGGCGCGGTAGCAAAGCGGTTATGCACCGGATTGCAAATCCGTGTAGGTCGGTTCGACTCCGGCCCGCGCCTCCAGTCAAAGCGCATCATTGTTTATTCAGTGGTGCGTTTTTTTTCGTCTGCACACTTTTAACGCTGCACTGCATTTGCGGCAGGCTGTGCGAAAAACCTGCAGATTAAAAAACCGTTTGAGCAAGGAAGTGGGATAAAGCAAACGCGAGTTTCCTAGACCACGCGTGAACCTGATCCTGACCCAATCATCTCAACAAGCTGCAGAGGTGACTATTGTTCCGCTGTGAATCCAATAGATTTAATGATGGGCCCCCATCTTTCGTAGTCATACTTGAGCATGGCCGTCAGCTCTGCCGCGGAAGATGGCGAAGACTCAAGCCCCATGACGGCAAGCCCATCCACCACTTCTTGGCTCATGAGAGCAGCATTCAAACCGGCATTCAGTCTGGAAACGTTCTCTGGAGAAGTGCCATATGGCGCAAAAAATCCAAACCACTCGTTGAAAACCATGTCCTTTAGCCCTTGCTCCGTCAAAGTGGGTGTCGATGGGGAAAACCGACTTCTTTTGGCTCCAGAACAACTCAAAATTCGACATTTGCCACTTGCCACATGCTGTGTAAATTCGCCAATGGGTCCAGATACAGCGGCAATTTGTCCACCCATCATTTCCAAGATGGCTGCTTGGGTACCACGGTATGCTGCGTGCCTCAACTCGATGCCGCCTGCTTTTCCAATGAGCATGCCCACAAAGTGCGGCAATGATCCTGCGCCGGCAGAGCCAATGTTGCATAAATTGGGATTGGCTTTGCACCATGACCAAAATTCTGCAATGTTGGTCACGTTGGATGGAACCAATGGCCCAACAGCAAAACCAAAGTCAATGACAACGCCAACAGAGACTGCAGTTAGGTCTTTGAAAGGGTCATACTGAAGCTTTTTGTAGATGTGGGGATAAATGCCCAGCATGGACATGGGTGTCAACAACAAGGTGGATCCGTCCGCAGGAGCGGTCTTCATGAACTGAACCGCAATTTGTCCGCCTGCGCCAGTCCGGTTGTCAACAACGGCACTTTTTGCAAAACCATTGGCGCGCAACTTTTCTGCAACCCTGCGTGATACCGTGTCTACCGTACCTCCGGGTGGAAACCCAGCGATGAACCGCAAAGCCTCAAAACTTTGAGCCTGAGCAGCGGACCCAGCCAACATATTCATGCCCAGGGCACCTGAATATGTCAACATTTTTCGACGATTGAGCATGATCAGTTCCAATGAAAAGGAGGGTGGCCTCCAACCTTAGAAATCCATCCAACTCGCCCATACTTCAAACGAATCAGCACAAGCAACAAATAGACGGAATGAAATTTGATTTTGGCATTGCATCAGTTCAAACACAAGGCGGCATGGCTTGTTGCAACACCCTGTTCGCAACCCCCTCCTATATTTTCAGCTTCTCCGGCGGCACCAAAGCAATGGCCTTCTCCCACTTGGCTCTGTCGTCTGCGAGAAACTTAGGAAACTGGGCGGGCGTGATGGTGTTCACTGGGTCATAGCCGTTGGGAATCAGGTAGTTCTCCGCATAGTCTTTGCTGGAGGTCACTTCCCAAATGTCGTTCGAGAGTTTTTGCACAATGTTCCTGGGCGTTCCCGCGGGGGCAAACGCGCCAAACCAAGAGCGTGCCTCAAAGGCTTGGCCGCCGGCTTGCTGCACGGTGGGCACCTGGGGCAACAAGGGATGCCGCTCTGTGCCGGCAAATGCCAGCGCCTTGATCCTGCCCGTTTTCAGGTGGGGCAATGGCAAGGCCAGGGCACCCATCAACAGATTCACCTCACCCGACAGCAGTGCCGCCATGGAAGGGGCGATGCCTTGGTAGGGCACGTGCAACAGGTCGATGCCCAATTGGGCAGCCAGCACTTCGAACAGCACATGGTGCTGGCTGCCAATGCCCGGGGTCGAGTAAGAAACCTTGCCCGGGTTGGCCTTGGCGTAAGCCACCATGTCCAGAAAGTTGTTGGCAGGAAAGCTGCTGTGCGCAACGATCAGGAAAGAAATTTGGCACATGATGGACAGCGGTGCGAAATCTTTCTCGGGGTTGTAGGGCATGTTCTTGTTCAGATGGGGAATGATCGAGAAGGCCGGGTCGGCGGCCATCAGGATGTTGTAACCATCTGCGGGCGCCTTGGCCACGAAGGCCGTTCCCACCATCGAGTTGGCGCCAGGCTTGCTTTCCACCACCAGGGGTTGCCCCCACTTGGGCAGCAATTTCCCGCCGATGTGACGTGCCATCTGATCGACCGAGCCGCCAGGGGCAAATGGCACCACCACCTTGACCGGCCGCGCGGGAAAGTCCGTGCTCTGGCCGAAAGAGAACGGCGAGTGAAACAGCCCGGTCGCGGCGAGGGCGGTGCCCAGGCATTGACGACGGTTCAGGTGGAAGTCGGTGTTCATGATGGCCTTTCCAAAAAATCAATGACGAGTGCTTGCCGAGGCGTTGGGGTAGCCATAGATCTCGGCCGCGGCGGTTTCGCTGACATAGCCTTTGACAAGATCTTGCGCGATCAATGCAGGGGCGCGCTTGTGAGGATCGCCGTAACCGCCGCCACCCCCCGAGTCCACTTGGACCAGATCGCCCTTGCGCAGGGAACGGTCTGCTTTTTTCAGGCGTTCTTCGCGCTCGGTGCCAGGGTTCAGAATCACCTGGCCACTGGCGCCATCGTGCCCTGCGTTGACGCCCCACGGCGGGCAGCGGGTGCGGTCCATGCTGACGTTCAAATGGCAATCCAGCAAAACCTGCACGCGCTTGCTGACGCCCAGTCCGCCGCGGAACTGTCCTGCGCCGCCCGAGTCGGTTCGCAATGAAAGTGACTCAAAGCGAACCGGGTACAAAGCTTCTTGCAATTCGACCGGGACATTGAAGGTGTCGCCGTGGGCATAGGTTTTGAAAGGACCGCTGCCGTCGCCTCGCTGGCTCGCGCCAAATCCGCCTTGCCCGGTCTCGAGGTTTTTGAACAATTCACCATTGGCTTTCTTGCCGCTGAAGACGTGCACGCCAAACGCCCCGTGGTGTCCGCCAGCGACCAAGTCGGGTCGGGCTTGTCCCACCGCGCGCAGCACCACGTCGATGACGGTGGCCAGCGGGGTACTGTAACGGGCCATGGGGGCGGTGGCGGGCGCACTCAAAAACTTTCCTTCGGGCAAGACCACCGAGAGGCAGCGGAAGGTGCCTTCGTTGGGTGCGTCGCCATGCGGCAGCAAATAACTCATGGCGATGCGCGCAGCGGTGATGCCGCCACCCAAGGCCCCGGAGTTGAACGGGCCCTTGAGCACCGGTGCGATGTCTGAAAAATCGACTTCCAGTTGGTTGCCCAGGACCCGCACAGTCACAGGAATCGGGACCACTTGGCCAACCTGGACGCCATCGTCATCGAGTTCAGCATATGCCGTGTAGGTGCCGTCCGGAATGCCCTCGATCACCTGCCGTGCCAAGCGCTCAGACTGTTGCCACAAACGGTGAATGGCTTGCTGCACGGTGTCCGCACCGTATTGCTGAAGCAAGCCTTGGTACAAGTCCCGGCCCAACAAGCAACCGCCCAGCTGGGACGCCACATCGCCCAACACCACCACCGGAAAGCGGGTGTTGAACTCGATCATGCGGTAGATGTCCTGCACTGGCTGGCCTGCGTTGTGCAGCTTGACGGTTCGAAACTGAATGCCCTCTTGAAAAATGCTCACGGTGTCGTTGGTGGCCGAGGAGCCCACCTCTCTGCCGCCGACATCGCTCCAGTGCGCTGCAATGGCCAAAAAAGCCACTGGCACCGCATCGTTCTGATGGGCAAACACCGGGGTGTACATGACCACGTTGTTCAAATGCTGCCCCAGCACGCCCGAGTAGTTGCAGATCACCACGTCGCCATGGGCAAAACCTTCTTTGCCATAAAAGCGAATGCCGTCTTCCACGGCAGCGCCCAGGATGTTGGCCACAAACAAAGGGATGCCGCCTTTGCCTTGCGAGATCAGTCGGCATTCGATGTCGACCAAGCCCACGGCAAAATCTTTGTACTCATAGATCAGCGGGCTGAAGGCGGTGCGGGTGATGTTGGCTTCAATTTGCTCGGGAATGGCCGACAGCTTGTTGCGAATCACTTCCAGGGTGATGGGGTCGATGGCGGCGCCTTGTGTCATGGGGTCACTCCGGTGGGCGAATCGTTTCGCGGCAAACGAACGTCGATCTGAATTTCTGCGAGTGGGCCGATGTGAAATGCGTCGCCTTCATCCATCAGGCAGGTGGCGCCGTACTCTTCGATCAAGGCGGGCCCGGCATGGGCAAAACCAATGGGCAAGTCTGCGCGTTGAAACACGGGAACTTTTTGCCAAGAACGGGAACGAGCCAAGAAAACATCGCGGGTCTGATGCGTCGGCGTGGCTTGCGCTGCCGCTGTGGCTTGCCGGGCCATGGCCTGCAGGTCAGGCCTTTGCACAGCGTGGCGCACGATGGTCGAGACCGAGACAAACTCGATGCTGGCGCCCACGGTCAAATGGCCATAGCGTTGCCGGTAAGAGGCCTCGAACAGGCTTTGCAACTCCTCGCTGCGGGTTTCGAGATGCCATGGGATGCGCAGCGTGTGGTGTTGGCCTTTGTAGCGCAGCTCGGCATGGCGCAACACCTCCCATTGTTCTTGCGCCCGCGACGCGCTCATGCGCGACTGGATCGCGCTCAGCATGCCTTCGGCAAGTGTTTTCGCTTGCGCCAGATTGGCGGCATTCAAGGGCGCCAAAAAAGTGCGGCTTTCATCGGATTCCACTTCTGCAAACAGCATGCCCAGCGCAGAAAAAACGCCCGCATTCATGGGCACAATGACTTTGGGAATCGACAGCTCACGCGCCAGCTCCACACTGTGCAAAGGGCCGCCGCCGCCATAAGCAAACAGCACGAAGTCGCGCGGGTCTTCGCCGCGCTCGATGGTGATTTTGCGAATCGCGTCCGACATGGTGACCGACACCAGCGTCAGCAGGCCCTGGGCGATTTGCGGCACCTCTTGTTCGCTGTTATAGCCCAGGGGTTGTCCCAGGCGTTGCCAGATGGCGCTTCGTGCCGCGTCCACACTGAGTTGAATGTCTTCGCCCATGCGGGCTTGCGGGTCCAGACGGCCGAGCACGATGTTGGCATCGGTCACCGTGGGTTCGGTGCCGCCGCGCCCAAAAGCCACGGGGCCAGGGAACGAGCCTGCGCTTTCGGGGCCGACACGCAACCGGCCTTCGACATCCAGGCGCGCCATGGAGCCGCCGCCAGCGCCGACTTCAATGATGTCGATGATGCTGCTGCGAATCGGAAAGCCGTGTTCATAGCCACCGACCCAATAAGAGGTCTTGATGTCAAACTGCCCGGCCTTCACCAAGGCGCATTTGGCGGTCGTGCCCCCAATGTCGAAGGCCACCATGTTGGAAAGGCCAAGTGCCTTGGCATAGGCCGCAGCGCCCACGACGCCGCCCACGGGGCCGGACTCGACCAAGCGCACCGGCTCTTCCGAGGCCACCTCAAAACCGATGACGCCCGAACCCGAGCCCATGAAGTAGCGCTCGCCGACAAACTTTCGCTCGTCCAGGCCCTGGCTGAGTCGGTTCACATAGCGCCCCACTTCGGGACCCACAAAGGCATTGGCACTGGCCGTGGCACTGCGCTCGTATTCATACCACTCGCGTGACAACTGACTGCCAGCGGTGATGAAAGCCTGCGGCATCAAGGTTTGCAGGGCCTGGACCACGCTGTCCTCGTGGGCCGGGTTGGCGTAGGCATTGAGAAACGAAATGGCGATCGACTCCACGCCTTGTTGTTGCCACTGGCTGGCCAAGGCTTTGAGCTCTGCCAGGTCGGGTGCGCTTAGGCTTTCGCCCTGCGCGCTCATGCGCTCGGTCAGTTCATAGCGTCGCTCGCGCGAGACCAAGGGGTCGGCCTTGCGGTAATGCATCTGGTAGGGCAAGGCCCGGTTGCCGCGCGCAATCTCCAGCACATCGCGAAAGCCGCGAGTGGTCAGCAGCACGGTGTGGGCGCCTTTTCTTTGCAGCAAGGCATTGATGACCAAGGTGGTGCCGTGCTTGAACGAAGCCGCATGGGCAATCGACAGTCCGAGTGCGACCATGCATTCATCGATGGCGCGCACAAAGTTGTCGTAGGAGGTCAGGCACTTGACGGCTTTGAGATGGCCGGTTTCAAGGTCGAACACCGTGAGGTCGGTGAAGGTGCCTCCGATATCGACCGCCAATAAAAATCCAGGGTTGGGGGCGTGCATGGCGTGGGCGATGGCTTTCTTCAAACGATGTGTGTGGTCAGCGTACCGATGGCATCCACCGTGGCTTCGACAACATCGCCTGGCTTGAGGTAGAAGTCATCGGCATTGGGCTTTCTGTGCAAGGCCACACCCTCTGGGGTTCCGGAGGCAATCATGTCGCCCGCACCCAGGCCCGACTTGGACCAGAATGCAATGAGTTGGGGAAAGCTGAAAACCATGTCGGCGCAACTTTCGTCTTGCAGTGTGCGACCGTTGACGCGCAGACTCACGCGCATCTTCGACGGGTCGGGTATTTCATCGGCAGTGACCAGCCAAGGGCCGATGGGTCCGAAGCCGGGAAAGTTTTTCCCCATCATGATCATCTGGTTGCGCATCTCTTTGAGTTGCCACTCGCGGGCCGACAGGTCATTGAAGACGGTGTAGCCGAACACATGCTTGAGCGCGTTTTCTTCTGTCACGCGGTAGCAAGGGCCGCCCAACACGGCCACGGCTTCTACCTCGTAGTCGAAGGCATGCACATCTTCCGGTCGCGCCACCCGTGCCTGATCGGGCACCAGGGTGTGGGCCATTTTGATGAAGGCGGACGGAAACTCAAAGTGGATGCCGGTGGCCCCTTGTGTTTTCCAATAGTCCAGGCTTTCTTGTTTATGGCGCCCAAAATTGCGGCCCGCACAAATGACAGCGCGTGCAGGCACCGGCAAGTCCCACTGGGCGTCACTCAGCGCGGCAGTCCAAGCGGGGTCTTGGTGCTGGGCCGACCAGTCGATCAGTTGCCGCAAGCTGTCCAGGGCGCGATCGCCGCTTTCAATGATGGCTTGCATGTTCAAGCCTTGCAGCCAGGGGTTGCCCCAAGCGGCGGCGGCTTTGGCAATGTCCAGGGTCACGGCGGGCTGCGAACCCCATTGTGCAACCACCACAGGGCGCAAGGCACCCGCCTGTTGAAAGTGTCCCAATTTCATTCTGGTTTGATTCCTAGTTGGCGGATGAGGGGCAGCCAGCGTTGACGTTCGTTGGCAATGAATTCGGCGGCTTGCTCGGGCGACATGCCCGCCAAGGGCTGCTCCCCAATGCCCTGAATGCGAGCGATCAATTCGGGACGCGTCAGTGCCAAATTGACGGCCTTGTTCATGCTCATCACGATCGCTGCGGGAGTTTGGGCAGGCGCCAGCAACACAAACCAGGCGCTGATTTCCATGTTCTCAAATCCAGACTCTTTCAAGGTGGGCACTTGGGACAAGGGGGGAAAGCGTTGATCGTCCATCAGGGCCAGGGGCACCGTCAGTCCTGAGCGGGCTTGTTGCATGGATGAGGGCAAGGGGTCGAACATCAAATCCACATTGCCGCCCGCCAAAGCCGTGACCGCCGGGGCGCTGCCACTGAAGGGGATGTGATTGACCTTGAACCCCATCAAGGCCGCGGCATATTCGCCGGTGATGTGGGTGATGTTCCCAATGCCCGCAGAGGCCATGCTGAGCGGAGGGTTGCGTTTGCGAGCCAGCTCCAGAAATTCTTTCAAGTTGCTCACGCCCAGGTCCTTGCGCACAAACATGAGCATGGGCGACTTGGCCAAGCCCACCACGGGTGTGAAAGACTTCTCGGGGTCGTAGGGCATCTTGCTGAACAAGCCCTGGTTCAACACGGTGGGGCCGTTGCCGCCCACCAAAAATGTTTTGCCATCGGGTTTGGCGCGGGCCACCGAATCAGCCCCAATCATGCCGCTGGCGCCGGCTTTGTTCTCCACCAGAATGGGCGTGTTGAGAATCTGCGCGGTTTCTTGCGCGACGATGCGGGCCACTTGGTCCGCCGCGCCGCCTGGCGGAAAGGTGACGATGAACCGAATGGGCTGCACGTTTTGCGCCGAGGCTTGCAGCCCCGCCAAGAGCAACACGCCCAGCCATGATTTCCAGAATGTTGTACAGGCCATGTCAGTGTTTCCCTTCGCGGTTCAGTGAAGCTGCATGTTGGCCGGCCAATCGGCCCGAGGTGTAGGCCCAAGACAAATGCAGTCCATGGCCACGCAACAGCAAACCCCCTTGCCCGATGCAGCCCACGGCATACAAGCCTTGAATGGGTTGATCGCCGGGGCCCAGCACTTGGCCATGGCTGTTGACGGCCAATGCGCCTTCGGTGGTGGTCAGCATGGCCTGCACCGGGCCGAGCGCGACCCATGACTGGGCGTGGATGCCTGCCAGGCTGGCGCTCAAGGCTTGCGCATCGGGCATGCCCAGGGCACGGGCCAAGGCGGGGATGTCGCTGGCTTGAAAGGTGATGTCAGGTCGACCTTTGAAGTAATCTTCCATGAAGGCGTAAGCGATGCCCGGTGCGGTCGAAATGAAGTAGGGCAGGGCATTGAATGTTTGGGCGACCGCGGCATCCATCACAATGAAGCCGCGCCGCGTGTCGGTCATCGCAATGGCTTGCGCAGGCTGCGCATGCGGCAGGCGACGCCCCTGGTCATCGACCAGCACCGCGCCTTGTGCAAACAAGGTTTCGGAGGGCGACATGTGCGCCATCATGAGCGGTTTGGCGAGTGATTTCTTCAGCGCTGCAGGGGCATGCTCGAAGAACAGGGCCGCCAATCGGCTCAGCCAGGGCCAACTGGGCATGCGGTCTGCCAGGCTGGCCTGTGTGCCCGCAGGGAAGCGCATTTGCGGGCCAAACACGCGCTGCATGTTCAGGAATTGAGCGCCCAATTCAGCGGCGGCCTCGAACATCAGGCCGGTGTTGCCTGGATTGATGGGAATGGCGCGCGCGGCCGCCGTCGGCAAATGCGCGCTGCGCATGGCCTCGTTGCCGCTGAAGTCGCCGCTGGCCAAAATGACACCGCGATGGGCGATGGCCTGGCAGGCCACGCCATCAACCTCGTAGGCAACGCCCTTGACCCGAGCCGCCGTGTCATGCAACAGGCCTGTGGCATGGGCCTGGGTGATGATGCGCACGCCCCGCTTGTGACAAGCTTTCAGCAGCCGCTCGACGATGGCCGAGGCCCCTGGAATCGCGTTGTGCATGCGCGGCAAGCGGTGCGGAGGCTCTGGATAGGGCCCGACAAACACAACGCCCTGTTGGGTGAGCCAATCCACTGTGGGGGCGGCATGCTCGGCCAAGACTTCGCGCAACTTGGCATTGTCATGGGGCAGCAAATCGCCGGTAAAGGCTTGCATGTCCGTCACAAATTCTTCGGCGGTGTCGACCACGCCCGCTTGTTGCTGCAGCTGTGTGCCTGCGGCACTGAGGGAGCCCACCGCCATGCGCGAGGTGCCGCCGACTTGCGCTCGTTTTTCCAGCATCAGCACTGAGGCGCCAGACTCGGCGGCACTCAAGGCCGCGGCCAAGCCGGAGCCGCCGGCGCCGACCACAATCACATCGCAGTCAGGGGTGCGCATTTCACGGGCCTGTGGTTCTTCACTCGGCCTTGACGCCAGCATCGCTGATGATCTTGGCCGATCGGGCCAGGTCCTGCGCGAGGAAGCGGTTGAACTCTTCGGGGCTGGTGCCTTGGGGCTGAATGCCGTTTTGAAGCATCTTGTCGCGAACTTCTTTTTCCGCCAAGCTGGCCAGCACCGCGTCGTAAAGTTTTTGGATGATGTCTTTCGGCGTGCCCGAGGGCGCCAGCAGGCCTGTCCATGAGGAGTAGTTGAACCCGGCAATGCCCAGCTCCGCCAACGTGGGCAACTCAGGCGTGAAGGGCGAACGCTTGGCCGTGCTGACCGCCAGCATTTTGAGCTTGCCGGTTTTCACATGCGGAAGAATATTGGTCGGTGTGCTGAACGCCACCTGGGTCTCGCCTGCCAACAATGCCACCGATGCAGGTGCGGCGCCTTTGTAGGGGATGTGGGTGATCTGGGTGCCGGTGGCGGTTTTGAACATCTCACCCATGAGGTGCTGCGGGCCGCCTGCACCAGAGGTGCCATAGTTGTATTTGTTGGGCTGGGCTTTCAACTTTTCCAACAACTCTGCAAGCGAATTCACCTCGAGGTTGGCATGCACTGCGATCAGCAAGGGCTGATCCATGACGCATGAAATGCCCGTCAGGTCACGCAAGGTATCGAAGTTGAGGGACTTGATGAGGCTGGGGTTGGAAGTGTGTGCGGGGGCCGCCATCAACAAGGTGTAGCCGTCGGGGGCCGCGCGTGCAACAGCCTCTGTGCCGATGGCGGCATTGCCGCCTGCGCGGTTGTCCACCACCACCGACTGCTTCAAATGCCGGCTCAGCGGCTCCGCCAAAATGCGCGCGGTCACATCGACCGGCCCGCCAGGAGCGTAGGGCACCACGATGCGAATCGGGCGGGAGGGGTAAGCCTGCTGTGCCGCCCCTGTCAGCGGGGCTGTGCCTGCCATTGCGCCAGTGATGGCCATGATCGCTTGTCTGCGGGTAGGGTGCATTTTTGTCTCCTGGCTGACACGGGGATCGTTCGGCCGGATTGTGTGTGACTTTGGGCGCTGGCCGTTGGCACCCGTGCGACACCCCTGGTTTCGATGTTCAACACAGAAAGGGCGATTTGCCCTATAAACATCCTTTGCCAGACCTTGACCCCGCCAAACAATCAGGAGACCGAGATGGGAATTCGTGGACTTATCCCCGCAACACTGACCCCTTTTGACGCCCATGGCGCCGTGGATTACCCCGAGCTGGACAGACACCTCCAACAGGTGGCCAGCGCCAGCGGCTTGTATGGCATTGCCGTCAATGGGCACGCCGGCGAAATCCTGGCGCTGACCTCGCAAGAGCGTGAAGACGTTGTACGCCGTGCCCGCCAGGTGCTTCCGGCCAACCTGAAGCTGGTGGCCGGCATCGAAAGCCATTCTTTTGACGATTTGATCGTGCAAGGCTTGAATGCCAAACGCGCCGGTGCAGACATGCTGCTGGTGTTGCCGCCTTTTGATGTGCGGCCTTACCGCATGCTTGCGCACCACACCGAGTCGGTGCGCGCCATCTTTCAGCGACTGAACGATGAGGTTGGCCTGCCCATGATCGTGTTTCAATACGCCGAAGCTTCTGGGGTGGCTTACTCGCTCGACGCCTTGCGTACGATTGCGGAAATTCCGCAGGTGGTGGCCATCAAAGCCGCCTGCACCTCCACCACCGCCTATGTGGAAATCATGAATGCGGTCGGCGACAAGGTCGATGTGCTGGCCGCCTCGGATGCGCCCTCGTTGCTGGGCATGCTGATGTACCGTTGCCCTGGCGCCTTGATTGGCATCAGCGTGATTGACACCCAGCGCTGGTCCGATTTGGTGCACGCTGCCACCCATGGCCAATTGGACAAAGCGCAGAAACTGCACACCGAATTCGCCATGCCCGTCATGGATGCGGTGTTTGAGAATCAGCTGCACAAATCGCACACCAGCTATTTCGCCGCCACCAAGGAGGCCCTGTTTCAGGCCGGCCAACTGAAGTCGGCACGCATTCGCCCGCCGCTGGTCACGCCAGATGCCAAGCAACGCGCCAACATCGCGCACTGCTTGCAGCAAGTGGGCATGGTGCCCCACGGCACGCTGGCCAAGGCCGCCTGAGGGCCTATGGCTTTGTCACTGGGTGCGAAAAACATGCGCGCGGGATGGTCCAGGCGTCTGTGGTTGATGGCCAGCCTGATGGCTGCCATCCCCTGTGCAATGGCGGACAACTATCCCCAGCAAACCATCAAGTTGGTGGTGCCCTATGGCGCCGGGTCTGCCACCGATCTGCTGGCCCGCAAAGTCGCCAGTCCTTTGGCCGCTGCGCTGGGTCAAGGCGTGGTGGTGGAAAACCGGGCGGGGGCCAATGCCACCTTGGGGCCGGCGTTTGTTGCCAAGGCCGCGGCAGATGGGCACACCCTGTTGTTTGGCAACACCCAGACCAACGCGGTGAATCCCAACCTGGTGGACAACCCGCCTTACGACGCCACCAAGGACTTTGCCTCGGTGGCCCGTCTCTTCAACACAGGCACCCTGTTGGTCGTCAGCGCAGGTTTGCCGGTTCAAAATGTCGAGGAACTGTTGGCATGGCTGAAGGCCAACCCCAAGCGTGCCAACTTCGGGTCGACCGCTTTTGGGACCGTCTCGCATTTGCCTTCAGCGTACCTGTCCAAATCCTTGGGCATTCCGATGATGCATGTGCCTTACAACAACACCGGGCAGCTGATGACAGACTTGGCCCGTGGCGAATTGGCCATGCTGTTTTATCCGCCCGATGGCGTCAAGGGCTTCATTGATTCGGGCGCCCTCAAGCCCTTGGCCTGGAGCGGTGCCAAGCGCAGCCCCCAGTTCCCGAATGTTCCGACCATGACCGAGCTGGGCTACAAAAATTTTGTGTTTGAAGCCTGGTATGCCATGTTCGCACCGAAGGGAACGCCCACGGCGGTGATTGCCAAGCTCTCGGACACCTTGGGCAAAATTTTGTCGGACCCCAAATTTGTGAGCGACTTCGCCAGCGCCAGCAGCACCCTTTACTATGCTTCAGCGGCAGACACGGATGTGTTTGTGCGTCAGGAGCAAGAGCGCTTCAAGCAGATCGCGCAGATGATCGACAAGAATTAAGGCGTTGCATCATCGGGCAGGGTTGGCCATCTTCTGAGGGATGGCGCGCTGAACTCATGCGGCTTGATTGAGCAAACTCATCGCCTGCGCCTGCGCCTGACTCGCATTGGTCGCCACAAAATCGGCGTTCACTTCTTCCGCCAAATTGGGCCGCAGAAAAGCCTGCGTGCCACCTACCACCACCAGCAAATTTTTGTTTTTGCTGACGCTGCGGCAGCGAGAAATCAGTTGGTGAATCAGCAGCAGGTCATGCTCCACCGCCAGGGTCACGCCCAGCAGGTCGAAGGACTCGTGCGCCAAAATTTCGGGCACGTTTTCAAACTTCACATGGGGGCCAGAGGTCACCGACCAGCCATGCCAGTTGAAAATTTCTGCCGCCACAAACGAGCCCAGGGTGTGGCTGCTTTGGCTGGGGTAGGTGATGATCACCTTGTGCGGGTTGTCTGGCTTTTGGTGCATGCGC
>JACCDX011499985.1_pt1 | contig 13328 bp, 11 predicted proteins | sample 7449681 | NCBI WGS metagenome assembly JACCDX01 (sample SAMN15323450, study PRJNA562643) | freshwater metagenome | isolation source: river surface water | place: USA:Blue River Watershed | collected 2017-08-18
AGTACATTTTAAACCAAGCGCAAAATTTTTAATCGCTTTCGAATTTGCCAACAAAAGATTATCAAGCGCAATTTGCACAGTTGAACTGCCGTAAGTTTTTCCGCCTCCGGAAAATCCAGAAAATTTACTTTGAATTGTTGGCGCTAAATCCAAAACCTGACCGCGTACTAATAATTTTTGTGAGGAAGTTTTTTTGTCGACTCCGTAAGCAATTACGTAACTATTTCTGCCGAAATTTTCATTTTTAATATTAAGCTCTGTAACCGCGAATGGCGAAATTTCCGCTTTAAAATTTCCGCTAATTTTAGCATCGATAATTTGGGTTTTTTTACTCAAAACCACGCTTTCTTTTTTCCACAGAGAAACATTTCTCAGCTCAATTTTTTTATCTTCTGGAAAAGCAATTGCTAAATTTAATCCGCCCGGCGCGCCAAGTTTCTTCTCGATGTTGAAGGCTTTAATTCCAAGTTCGGCGTCGGTGAAATTTACTTCGGTAATAAAATCTTCACTGCCAAAATCTTTTTTTACCGAAGCTTTAACTGCGCCTTTAACATATTCGTTTTTCATGCCGGTAATAGCCGAATTCACTACGATGTAGCTATGTTTTAAATCAAGTTTTCCTTCTAAAGGAATTCTGATATCGAAACTATTTTGCGAATCTCCGTTCAAATATTTTTCAACCTGTGAAGAAAATTTTGGACTGGCGTCAGCGTGTTTAAGAGAGTCGGAAGCATGACCTTTGGAGTTTCCGGCAATTTTTAACATCGTGATTGGTGCATGAAAATCGTCGATTGAAATATGGGAATTATAAATTTTACTGCCCAAAACTTCACCCGCCGTGATCGCAACATTCATGCCCTTCTGCGTGAATTTTGCCGAACCATTAACTTTAGTAACTTCGGGAAAATCTTCGCTATATTTCAAATCAAGTCCGGAAAACATTAATTGCGCATCGATTTTTTCGAGCTCGGTTTCTGCACCATTTTTTACCAACGAAAATTTAGCATAAGCGTCGTGAACTAAACCGTTGTTGATGTGAGTAATCACCCATTCGCGAATTCCGTAATCGTTAAGATAAACCGGCCAGAGTTTTTCCAACTCGTTGGTTGGAGCGTTGTGAACTTTAATATAAAAATCGGCGCGATGATTAGGCCAATTTTTCAAATCCGAAATCAACATCGACATATCGAGATGAGTCTTCAACGTCAAAGAATGCGGGTTAGCAATATCGGCATCATTATGCATTTTGAAATCGGCTTTCACTTCCGAAAAATTCAAAATTCCCAAACCATTATCATATTCACCTTTCACCACCAAATCGGAGAAAAACATTTTTTCGCCAAAAAATGTCGGGAACGAAAAACTGCCAACTTTGGCATCCGCTTTAAAAGTGATATTGTGGAATTTTCCGCTGTCGATCACGAAAGAAACTCCAGTATTTATCTTAGAATCAACTTGGCTTAGAACCTTTAAATCAGGGTGCAAATCGGCAATAGATTTGGTGATAAAATTTACCAAAAATAGATCGCATTTTAAAATATCGTAACGTGCCAATTGGCAAGAGCTGTTCAAATTCACATCATTTTTGGCACCCGAAATATTCAGCTGATTGGTCGATGAAATATATAAAACTTCGCGCTTGGCGAAGGTAAGAATTTGCGATTTTTTAATGACGATTTTTTTCGGACCCGTCGGAGTTTTAATGATGATTTTGGCATTTTCGATTTCAAAACTTTTGGTCAGAAGTTTTTCTTTTCTCATATAAGAAATTGAAGCAATTGCTTCTCCCAGAGGATTAGAAGACTCTTGGGAACTTTCTGAAGAATCTAAAAAATCATCGAGAATAATTTCGGGATCGACAATTTTAACTTTTCTGGGACTAAAACTGGAGTGAAGTAAGTTGAGTAAAGAAAATTCTGCCTCAACACGCGGAATCAAAAACTCTTGTCTTTCTTGTTTGAGCTGAGTTTGGAGTGAAGATTTTGCGTGATAAATTCGCAGATTTTTAACACTGACTTTCAGCGTGCCATAACTGGTGAAACTGATGTAAGTATTTTCAAGAGAAACTGCGTCGCCGTAGTCTTGTCTAAGATGTTCACGAATTTTTTGAGTGACGAAGGGAAAAGATTTTGGCGTGGTGGAAACTAGGATGACGAAATAAGCTAAAACGACTGAGAATGTAAGCAGAATAAAGAAGCTCGCTTTGTAAAAAAGGCCGATTTTCTTTTTGATTTTTTTGGTAACAACTTGAACTTCGCGGTTAATTTCATTGCCGATTTCTTCCAGCGTTTCTTCGATGCTTTTAACGCCGCTTTTTATACCATCTTCAATCTCTTGACCAATCTGTTGTAAGAGATTTTCGTCTTTTTTGTGACGCTTTTTTGAAGATTTATGAGATTTTTTTTTGAACATTTTTTTTAAACGGAAACTTACTTTGGTGGTGAAGAACCTCCTTTGAAAAAGAAGGTGTCACGCTTCGCGTGACGGAGGATTTAGTGGAGTTACGGACAATCCAAAATATTAAAACCTCCCCGTAACTCTAGTAAATCACCCGGCGCTGCGCGCCACCCTCTTTTGCAAAGAGGGCTTTAACTACTTCATCAAACGATGTTTTGGAATAGTTAGAACCACACTTTTCTCTTTATCATCAACAATTTTCAACATGCAATTTTGCTTATCCAAAGCTGCATTAATCGCAACTTCATCAATCTTAGAAGCGAAGTTAGAAACCTCAGTTGCAGTTTTAAGGTAAAAAATCACCACCATTTGATCAAGATGATCAACCATGACGCTGACGCTGACTTTCGCATCAGTTTCAATCTTCAACATTGAAGCAAAAATTCTTCTTAAAGCATCAACTAAAATTGATTTATCGGCTTTAACTCTTGGCATTTTTTCTGCTTCGAAAGGTGGTTCAACAATAATTCTGTCGCGAATTTTTTGGCTTAAGCTGGAATTAAATTCATTGATGAAATCGATGATCGAAAAAACTTCTTCATCAGAATTTAATTTGGCTTCGATCACGCTGGCATCAAGCGAGTTAGTGATTGAGCTTTTCAACTTCACCGCATTTAAATAAATACGATTAATATCGTCCAAAGTGCGATTGCTTAAAAAATCGCCGTAAGGACTTCCTTTCAGAATTGACGAGGTTTGAACGATGATGTCGAGATAATTGAAAAGTTCGTTAGGCAAAACTGTCGCAACTTGGCTTTTTAAATTGCCGATGCTGCGCTGGTGAATTGCTTGCACTTTCAAGGCGTTGGCAGTTTTTTCTTTAACTTTTGCTAACATCAAATCGAAATCAATCGGCTTCACGAGATAGTCATTAGCCGACAATCCCACACCTTTAATCACGTTATCTTTCTGGCCTAAAGCAGTTAGAAAAATAAAAGGAACTGCATTATTTTTAACGTTTTTTCCTTCGCGAATAAGCTTCAGCAAACCATAGCCATCAACTTCTGGCATCATAATATCGGAAACCACCAAATCAGGTTTTTCTTGCATAAAAACCTCGAAACCTTTTTTGCCATTTTCAGCTTCAAAAACTTCAAAACCTTCGTCGCGCAAGATCTCGGCGAGATTTTCGCGGATCTCGTTTTCGTCTTCAACACAGAGAATTCTTAATTTTCTTTCATCAACCATAAAAATTTGTGAATGTTATTTTGAAACTAATTTGACTGTTATAGACCCCGTCATGCGACGGGGTGACAAGCTTGCGACGGGGTGACAAACTAGAGTAAGATGAAAAACCAACTCCCTAACTTGTCACCCCGTCGCATGACGGGGTCTATAACGAATCACTAAACTATTTTTGCACCTTCGAAATTACGCAAAATTTCATTTACAACTTCGTCGCTAATTTCTTTTACACCGCTCGTTTGATCGGCAGGAGCAGAATTGAAACTCTTTGCAATTGGAGCAATTTTTTCTTGGTTATCCGGCAAAAAATTTTTCGACTGATTCAAATCAAGCAAAACTTCTTTTAAATTTGGTAAAGCAATCATATGACAAATACGCACCAATAGCATCTCGAAAGCCATTTTTGGTGATCCAGAAAAGTTGATTTCAGCATTGCCTTTTAGCAACATTTGCCAAATTCGTGCTAGTGCTGCAAGAGAAATTTTGCTGGCAATTTCTGAAATTTTTTCGCGCTGAAATCCCGAATAACCATCAAGTTTATAATCTTTAACCAGCTTGACTGACGTGGTTTTAGCGGTGATTTCCATTAAGTCAGAAAGCAATTGTGCCACATCGGAAGAATAAGAATAAAATTGTGCGAATTTATTTAAAGCAGACGGAAAATCGCCAATTAACATCGCTTCAAAAAGTTCGATTACTTTGGCTTTGTCGTTGAGTCCGAGCATTTTTTCAACTATGTCGCTGCTCAAAAATTTCTGATGATTATTGCTGGAAAGTGCTTGATCGAGAAGCGAAAGCGAATCGCGAACCGAACCTTCCGACATCTTGGCGATCAGCTCGAGCGCTTGCTCGTCAGCTTCTAAATTTTCTTTTCCTAAAATATTTTTTAGATGCTGTGAAATTTCAACTTCGTCCAAACGACGTAAGTCAAAACGCTGACAGCGCGATAAAATTGTGATTGGAACTTTTTTGATTTCTGTGGTCGCAAAAATAAATTTTACGTGAGCTGGCGGTTCTTCCAGAGTTTTTAAGAGTGCGTTGAAGGCGCTGTTGCTCAGCATGTGCACTTCATCGATGATGTAGATTTTATATTTCGCCATTACGGGGGCGTAGGCGATCGAATCAATAATTTCGCGGATGTCGTCAACTCCTGTTCTGCTGGCCGCGTCGATTTCGATAACGTCTTGATGTTTGGAAGCACTGATCGCGATACAATTATCGCAAGTGCCGCAAGCCTTAATTTGGGTGCCTGAATCGCGATTTAAACAATTGATAGTTTTGGCGATAATACGCGCAGTTGTGGTTTTTCCCACACCGCGAATTCCAGTTAAAATGTAAGCGTGATGCAATTTATTATTTTTGATGGCGTTACTAAGAGTAGTAACCAAAACCTCTTGACCAACAAGCTCATCGAAATTCTGTGGACGATATTTGCGAGCAAGTACTAGGTAAGAATTTTGCGTCATCAGTAGAAGGAATTTTCAAAGCGGAAGGATAAATCTCGCTAGGATGAGTATATTGTGCCATAGATGCTCATCCTAGTAGAGATTTTAGCGGAAATAGCATGACCCAGCTTGACAAACCATGGGCTGCTTTTTTTCAAATCTGACCCTTTTGATAGGCAAACCGCCCACACTATTTCCTTGTCTGAGATTCTTTAGGAGGGTGAAAAAATTAGCAAGAAAAGTTTTGTGATTACCGACCTAATCTTTTTGGTTAATCATAGACCATACGCTGATCTGCTTTACTGAGAGGACTTACAGCTTGTCTGGTGAATTTTGGAATAACTTCTGCAGAAGGTTTTTCAACAAGAGCAAGATCTGCTTTGACTCTGTCCGCAATAAATGCTCTCAAATTAATAGAGTCATAAAATTGCTCCGCGCTCATTTCACTTCCAATCAAAGTTCTTGGTATCACATGCGTATCACGATAAGCTTCAAAAACCGATTGCACGGCTTCTTTTTGCGTAATATCGAATCCTAAAAATTCACTAATCGTAAAATCTTTTTCTATCGAACCAGATTGGGCGATGATTGGTATTTTACCGTTTTTTATATCTCGAAACACGCTTTGCGCAACAGGAGTAACATCGATTACATTAAAACTATTTCGAGCACTGTTAATTTCTCCTATTTCTAAACCATTTATTCTATTAAAATATTGATTAATACGCATTGCAAAAATCTCTCCATCAGGTGCTTCGATAGATACAATATGGCAAACACCAGCATGGCATCTCTTAACAAAAGTTCCTAAACAATTATTCATTTTCTCACCCATATCACGCAGATCAGACTCTCGATCCAGAACTCTAAACTTATAGCCATCTCTTTCAATATCAGGAAATAATTTATGCCATTGCGGCTTTGATTCTGCGCTGCGTCTTTCTGATGAAATTGGTTTTGACTGATTGATCTGCCCAGTCTTGCGATCCAATGTTTCAAAGCATTCCACAATTTTTTGCGGTGTTAAAGTGCTGATCATTTTATCATTTACAAAACTAGCCAAATTTGCTCGCACATGATCTGTAAAACCATCTTCAAATTTGCCTAATAATTTTGTCGAAGTTTGGAATTTATCAAAAAACTGGCGGTGAAATTCTTCAACGTAAACTGGCAATAGTAAATCATCGGCAATGGCTGCCGAATATTGTGGCAGAGTATCTCGAATACAGACTTCAATATCTTGAGAGTTAGCGACAAAATCTGATCTGCTATTTAAAAAAATTGATGCCTTAGTTTTTTCACTAAGCTTTAACATGTATTCACTACCAATATTTGACCTGTATAAACTACCAATAATTTTCCACATCGCACCATATTGCTCTTCTTCACGATAAGTTGGCAGGCTTGCAACTCTGTAACTATAGACTTTATCCTTAAATTTGCCCACTGCGTTGGTTAATCCTTCACGCAAAAAACCATCAAGGATTTTTATATGATGGGGATGATTTGCATGACTTACTCGTTTTAAGAAACCATCGGTGGCTCTTGGTATTTTTAGATGATCCTTAATATCTTGAATAATTTCTCTGCTGCCACCTTCGCCTTCTATCTTCTTCAATAATTTGCTGCCGAACTCACGATCAATATTAATAATCTCGACTATCAAAGGAAATAAACCTGCCGCTTTGCTAAGATTTCTTATGCTACGCTGGTTTTGCTCACTACTTAAATCAGCAGCATTTTCAACCCTAGGTATACAAAAATTATATAAAGGAAGTTTTTTGGGAGATGTTCTTAATCCCAGATTAAAAACCACTACCGGATTTAAATAGTCCAGAAATTGATGCCAAACTTTGGGATTAAGTGCGCCTAAAATTTTTTCATATTGATAATCCGCGACTGAACTTCTGTAAACATTAGAAGCTAAATGTGTTGAGATGTCTGTTTCTGATTCCGCATTTTCATCAAAAATTTCTACCGCCTTTATACGGCCCGATTTTTCTAGACAAAATGCTTCCGTGGTTTTTTTGCCTTGCTCTCTTGAATACAAGACAGCTGAAACTCCTTTTATATTTTTGGGAACAAAAAACTGAGCACTTCTTACAGTGCTCATCATTCTGGATCTTGAAACAACAGTTCTGGGAAGAAGATTAAGAAATTTCATGCCAATATTCAGATGAATTTGATATTGGCCAAACTATCGATGTAACTAAAAATTAAAATCAATCTAAAGTTGTATTTATGACTAATTATTTCGAGTTAGCAGCAGTTCCCACAATCTCTTTCATCTTATGCTCTAAAGCTTGGTAGGAAAATTTTTCTTTGAGGCGAACAAAAGAATTTTCAACTAAAGTGTCTAATAATTCTGGTTTTTCGACTAAATCCAGCGCAATGGCCGCAATACGCTGATCAAGTGTTTGTAGTGGTTTTAAAGCGACGATTAATCCGTCAACTTTATCACGCAAAACTTCTTTCGAACCATCAGTGTCGGTAGCAATAATTGGTTTGCGATATTTCATCGCCTCAAGCAAAACAAGGCCGAAAGTCTCGTTATCAGAAGCGCTGCAAAAAATATCGATCGATTCAAAAAATTCTTTTTTGTCTTTGACCCAGCCACAAAATTCGATTTTATCTTCAATTTTTAAAAGTTTTACCAACTCACGAAGAGTGTATTCGTAAGGGCCGGTGCCGGCGATTTTTAAAATGAATTTATGTTTAAGATTTTTTTCGGCGGCTAATTTTGTCATTTCCGCGATTGCTCGAATCAAAAATTCGAAACCTTTTTTATCATCAATTCGCGCCATCGCGCCCAAAGTTATGACATCTTGTTTTTGCAAATTTACTCGCGGCGCTTTTGTGATTGCACCTTCTAAATCAACAGCATTAGCAATTACAAAAGTGGTGTCTTCTGGCTGACCTAAATCAACCGTGCGGTGAAAAATTTCACGATTTACTGAGAAAATTAAATCAGCACCAATTGAACGTTTAACATTCATACTGTGATTCACCGCGATCAAAAAAACTTTGCGGTTGGTGATTTTTTTAAGCACCTTTTTCATCAAGGCAGATGATCTGCCGATATGTGCTATTACTACATCTGCACCAAAATCTTGGATAATTTTACGCAATTCTTTTATCGCAAAAACATCGTGATCGCCAAATTTATTAGAAATTTTCTTCACCTCAACATCAAGCTCAGAAACTTGATTAGCTTAAGGTGCATCAATTTTTACCACCGCCAAATTTTGATGGCCCAAATTTTTTAGAACAGTTATGTAATCAACAAAAGACTGTTCCGCGCCGCCATTTTGCGAGGTTAAAATAATGTTAACTATCTTCATGATAATAGATCAGACCTTCTGAGTTTTTCTGTAGCTTTAAGATAAGAAACCATGGGATAAAGCCCCGCCAATACTGCAATCAAAAATCCTAAACGACCTTCTTTATAACCTTTTTTTCCGATAAAAGATTTAACGAAGCGGTAAAGAAAAGTTAGCATTCCTTTGGTCAAAGAAATTTTGGTTTTATTGTTGCGAATCATATCGCTAGCGCGCCAATTGGTGTAACGATTGAAACGATTTAGCAAATCGGCAATATTATCATCAACCAAATGTATGATAGGATTTTGCAGATATTTTATGCTGGTATCCAACTTTGCTGTCGGGTGAATTTCTTTATCTTCGAAATATTTTTTTAAGCCTTTATAGTGCATAGTTTGGCGCTGCAAAACTCCAAGAGTTCTAAGCCAACCATATCTTACATAACGTTTACCAATATAGTTCGCGATTGGAATGGTGAAGGCGCAAGGCTGCGAATTTTTGATCACTTGCAGAATTTCTTCGGCTAATATTTTGGAGATTCTTTCATCAGCATCAATTTCTAAAATCCAATCACCGGTTGCAGCGTTAACCGCAACATTGCGACGTGCACCTTCGATATTCCATGAACCTTCGATAATTTTATCGGTAAATTTTTGGACGATTTCTTTAGTTCCATCAGTACATTTATCGAGAACAACAACGATTTCATCAACAAAGGAAAGGCTTTGTAAACATTCGGTTATTTTTTTCTCCTCGTTATGCGCAACGATTACGGCAGAGATTTTTGTCATTATTTGATCCTTTGTGTGATTGTGGTAGCTTTTGTGAATTGACTTGGCAATTCGCAAAACATAAATTTTTTGCCATGCAATTGTCAAAAAGAAAATTCATAAAAACCGCTTTACTTTCCTCAGCTTTTTTAGTCAGCACTTGCGGCGCAAGCGTTTTCAGGTTTAAAAAAAATGAAGAGGTTTCTGCATTGCTCAAAATTAACAACAATCAAGAATCCTCTATGACTATCGAACTTCCAAAATTACCTTACGAAAAAAACGCTTTGGCGCCACATATCTCTGAAAATACCATTAATTTTCACTATGGCAAACATCACCAAGCTTACGTAACTAACTTAAATAACTTGATCGCCGGTTCTGATTTAGCCGGAAAATCTTTGGAAGAAATCATCAAAATTTCTGCTGCTGACAAAACTAAAGCCGGAATTTTCAACAATTCTGCTCAAGTTTGGAATCACACTTTTTACTGGAATTCAATGAAACCAAACGGTGGCGGCAAGCCAACTGGTGAGGTTTTAGCTAAAATCGAAGCTGACTTCGGTTCTTACGAAAATTTCGTCGCTGAATTTAAAAATGCTGGCGCAACTCAATTTGGATCAGGCTGGGCTTGGTTGGTTTTGGAAGATGGTAAATTAAAAGTTACTAAAACTGGTAATGCTGAAACTCCACTAACTACTTCAGCTAAACCTTTGATGACGATGGACGTTTGGGAACATGCTTACTATTTAGACTTCCAAAATGCTCGTCCAACTTACATCGACACATTCTTGAATCACTTGGTGAATTGGGATTTTGTAGCGGCAAATTTGAAGTAAGAATACCTCCTTTGAAAAAGGAGGTGTCACGCCAAATGGCGTGACGGAGGATTTACTAGAGTTACGGGGAGACTTTAGCAAACTGCGAAGAAAGACTAACATTGTCTAACTTAACTCCCCCTCCGCCGCATTAGCGGCTCCTCCCCCTTTTTCAAAGGGGGTAATAAAAAAATTTACAAATGCGCACAGCCAAAATCGAACGCAACACCAAAGAAACCAAAATTAAAGTTGAAGTTAATCTCGATGGAACCGGTCAATATAAGATTGAAACCGGCATCGGATTTTTGAATCACATGATCGAGCAACTCTCGCATCATTCCTTAATCGACATCAATTTAGAAGTTAAAGGCGATCTGCATATCGACTTCCATCACACCACCGAAGATTCCGCCCTCGCCGTCGGCGAAGCCATAAAACAAGCACTATCTGATAAAAAAGGCATCACCCGTTTCGGACATTCTTACATTCCGATGGATGAAACGCTAACCCGCGCCGTCATCGATTTATCTGGCCGTGCTTACCCAATTTTTAACTGCGAATTTAAACGTGATAAAATTGGTGAAATGGACTGCGAACTCTTCCGCGAATGGTTTTTCGCTTTCGCTCAATCTGTGGGCTGCAATCTTCACATCGAAAATCTTTACGGCGTAAATAATCATCACATTATCGAATCATGCTTCAAAGCCTTGGCTCGAGCACTTCGCCAAGCCATCACAATTGATGAACGCAAAAAAGACGCTATCAACTCAACTAAAGGAATTTTGTAAAAGTGACTATCTTAAAAAATATCTCGCAAAATAAAAAAGTTACCAAACCAGTAATTTACGGTGTCTCTGGCACTGTTTTAACTGATGAAGAAAAATATTTTTTCTCTAAAAATGGCGCACTCGGCTTCATCGTTTTCGCCAGAAATATTCAAGATAAAGCTCAATTAAAAAGCCTGACTGATTCACTTCGCGAAGTTATGGAAGGCGAAGTTTTGATTTTAGTTGACCAAGAAGGCGGCCGTGTTGCCCGCATGAAAGAACCACATTGGAAAAAATATCCAGCCGGACAATATTTTGCTGATCTTTACCAAACCAACCAAGAAGCAGCTCGCGAAGCTTTATTTAAAAATTTCCAAGAGATTGGACGTGATTTAGCTGAAGTTGGAATCAACGTTGATTGCGCGCCAGTTTTAGATATTTTGACTGAAAAAACTCACCAAGTAATTGGCGATCGCGCTTACGGCAAGAATGCTGGCCAAGTTGCAGATTTAGCCAGAAAAGTTTGCGAAGGCTTACTTTCTCAAAATGTTTATCCTGTAATCAAACACATTCCGGGACATGGCCGCGGCACTTCTGACAGCCATTTAGAATTACCGGTTGTTGATTGTTCTCTAGAAGAATTAAGAGCAACCGACTTCTTACCTTTCAAAGATTTGCGCGACCAAAAATTCGCCATGACTGCACATATTCTTTACAGCGCCATCGACAAAATTAATTGCGCCACAGTTTCTCCAACCGCAATCAAATTAATCCGCGAAGAGATTGGCTTTGAAAATATTTTGATGAGCGACGATGTTTCGATGAAAGCTTTAAAAGGAAATTTTGCAGAAAAATCTGACGCGATCCTAAAAGCCGGCTGCGATCTAGTTTTACACTGCAACGGCAAGATGGAAGAAATGACCGAAATTAATTCTGTTTTACCAAATTTAACCGATAAATTCTGGGAAAGATTTACCCGCTAATCCCCTCCTTTGAAAAAGGAGGTGGCACGCCGAATGGCGTGACGGAGGATTTACTGGAGTTACAGGTAGTCTCAAAATTAAATTACCCGTAACTCCAGCAAATCCCCTTAAGCCGCATTCGCGGCTCCTCCCCTTCTTTAGGGAATTATATATTTTGCCAGCCAAACCTGAGTTTGTCACCCCGCACTTGTTGCGGGGTCCATCTCGTCCCAAATTCAATTTTGAGTTTGTATCACGATGGACCCCGCAACAAGTGCGGGGTGACAAACTAATGATTAGTGGCTGGCAAAATTATATAATTCTTTTTTCAAAGGGGGTTATCAAAAAAACTTGAACAATGACCAACATCCTACACAAAAACGACCTTCCTGCTAACCTTCAATTCGGCGATTCAATTGCCATTGATTGCGAAACTATGGGACTCAATATTTTCCGTGATCGCCTTTGCGTAATCCAAATTTCCAGCGGCGATGGCAATGCTCATCTTGTGCAATTCGAACTTGGAAAATATGACGCGCCGAATTTGCGCAAACTTTTATCTGACGATAAAATCTTAAAAATTTTCCACTTCGCACGCTTCGATTTAGTAGCGATTCAATATTATTTGAAAGTGGAAGTGAAAAATATTTACTGCACCAAAATTGCGTCCCGCTTGGTTCGCACTTATACTGATTCTCACGGATTGAAAGCTTTGTGCGACGAAATTTTGGGAGTTGATCTTTCCAAAAAACAGCAAACTTCTGACTGGGGAAATCAAGAAATCACCGAAAAACAAATCGATTACGCCGCTGCCGACGTTTTATATTTACACAAATTGAAGATTCGTTTGGATGAAATGTTGAAGCGCGAAAAACGTATGGAAATTTTTGAAGCCTGCGTGAAGTTCCTGCCAACCCGCGCCAAACTTGATATTCAAGGCTTTGGCTCGATGGATATTTTTTCTCATTAATACATTTTTCCGTGGGAAGACTTTCCACGGAAAACATGATAAGAATAAAAGGTATAGCCCAAAATCACCGGCAGAGTAATTGCCATTCCCACAAATAAAAATGATAGGGATTCAGGAGCTGCAGCCAAGCGATCAAAGCTCACTTGATAAGGAATTAGATAAGGAAATAAAGTCACAGCAATTCCCGCGTAACATAAAATAAACAAAAAAACCGTGAGGAAAAAAGGCTGTCTTTCTTTATTTTTCAGAATGCTACGCGCTAGAAAGAAGAATGTCGCCAGCGTTAAAAGTGGAATCGGCGCTAAATAGAAAACGTTAGGCTGAGAAAACCAACGTGACATAATTTGTGGATTTAAAAATGGCGTCCACGCGCTTACAGCGACAATAAAAAATGCCACAAAAGCAGCGATGTAATAAGTGATGCGGCGCGCCCATTCTTGAGTTCGGCCGTGAGTTTTCATAATCATCCAAGTGCTGCCTAAAAGTGCGTAACCAAAAACCAGAGCCACTCCAACCATAAAAGAAAAAGCGCTAAACCAAGTTTGGCAAGATCTGCCGTCGCAATAAAAACCTTGGATAAAGCATCCCAACATCACTCCTTGTGCGAAAGCAGCAATTAAAGATCCGAAGTGGAAAG
>JACCDX011297943.1_pt1 | contig 13326 bp, 11 predicted proteins | sample 7449681 | NCBI WGS metagenome assembly JACCDX01 (sample SAMN15323450, study PRJNA562643) | freshwater metagenome | isolation source: river surface water | place: USA:Blue River Watershed | collected 2017-08-18
GGGGAAAAATATTTGTTTTAAAAATGAAATACCCCCCCCCCCCCCCCCCCGCAATTTCTAAGTAGTTATATACCAATAAATTACGATTGATTTATTGTATTCTCCGAGTGGTGTAATTTGTTATGTGTATTTTAAATAATTGTATGGTTAACATCAATATATTTTAAATAAACTATAAACAAAACACAGACCTAAACCACTGTATATTAATCATTTATTAACAGTCAGTACATACTTAGAATTTTGTCGGATGCTTACTTTGTTCAGTCGAATAAAGTACACATGAAAAACACATTCATTCGTTTAACCCTTTCGCTCATTGCCTTTGTTTTTGCAGTTTCTGCCAATGCACAGGTAACCGGCGCTAGCTTTACCGGAACGGTAAAAGATGGGGAAGGTCAAAAATTAAAAGGAGCTATTGTTAAAGCTGTTCACGAACCCAGTGGTTCCGTATTTACCGGTACATCCACCAACAACGGATACTATTCAATTCCCGGTATTCGAATTGGCGGTCCCTACAAAGTTTCGGTAAGCTATGGTGATTTTAACTCTGTAGATGTAAATGAAATTTACGTTGCATTGGGTCAGGACTTCGTTTTGGATATGGTTGCTGTATCCAAAAGCAGTGCTATCGGAGCTGTTACCATCAACGTTCAAAAATCAAAAATTCTAAATTCTCAGAACACCGGTGCTAGCACCAACATCAACCAAGAAGCACTAAGTACGTTGCCTACATTAAGTAGAAATTTAAACGACTTTATGCGTTTAACTCCACAAAGCAGATCGTCATCCGTAGCTTCAACTACTGGTAGTGGTGTTTCGTTCTCGGGTCAAGATTCACGTTTTAACAACCTAACCATTGATGGTTCTATTTTCAATAACTCATTTGGTTTAGCATCGGCACCTGCAGGTCAGACCGCTTCTACCCCCATTTCTTTGGATGCAATTCAAGAGATTCAAGTAAATTTAGCTCCTTACGACGTGCGTTTGGGTGGATTTACAGGTGCTGGTATCAATGCGGTTACTCGTTCAGGTACAAATAAAATAGAAGGTAGTGCTTTCGTTAATACCCGTAACAATAAAATGGTGGGTAAAAAAGCCGGTGATATCGATGTGAAAACCGATGAATACAATGTTCAACAAATGGGTTTCCGTTTGGGGGGGCCATTGATTAAAAATAAACTATTCTTCTTTGTTAATGCTGAGGAAGAAAGAAGAGACGATCCAGGTACGCAATTCAAAGCAAACCGCGGTGAACCTTCTGGTACAGCAAACGTAACTAGGGTTCGCGCAAGTGCCTTGGATTCATTGCGCGATTTCTTGAAAACCAATTACAATTACGATGCAGGTGAGTACGATGGATACAAGCGCGAAACTTACAGCTTCAAATATTTGGTTAAATTGGATTGGAACATCAACGATAAAAACAAATTCTCATTACGTTATAACTCATTGGTTTCTCGTAGAGATGTTTTGGCTTCCAACTCCGGTGTATTTTCAGGTAACAGAAATGGTACAGTGAACGCATTAAACTTCTCCAATAACAACTACATTATCAATAATAATTTAAATTCAATCATTGCCGAATTGAATAGCAACCTAAACAAGAAATTGTATTCTTCTTTCCAAATAGGTTATACCGCTAATCGCGATTTTCGTGGTAGTGGTGGTGGAATTTTCCCGTTAGTAGATATCATGGAAGGCGGTCAAACCTATACGTCATTTGGTTATGAACCGTTCACTCCAAATAACATATTAAATACCAATACCTTACAAATCCAAGAAAACCTAACCTATTACAAAGGAAAGCATGTAGTAAATGCAGGTTTCAACCTAGAGCATTTTGCTTTTGAAAATACATTCACACCTACTTACTACGGTCAGTTTGTATATAAATCCTTATCCGATTTCTATAAAAGTGCTGCCGGAGATACTTCGGTTCAATTAGCACGTTACGCCTTAACCTACTCTGCATTAGAAGGGGGTGCTTTGCCAACAGCAAGTCCAAAAGTTACCCAATTGGGTGCCTACATTCAAGATAATTTCAACGTAAATCCTCGATTGAAAATTACCGCTGGTGTGCGTATTGATATCCCAAGTTACGCTTCCGAAAGCGAATACTGGAACAAGCGTGTTGATACCATGAAATTTAATGGTCCAGAAGGTAAAACTTCCTACTCTACTAAAACCTTACCAACTCCTAACCCGTTGGTTTCTCCACGAGTTGGTTTTAACTGGAACGCTAAAGGAAACCGCGATATCCAAGTTCGTGGTGGATCCGGTATATTTGCTGGTAGACCCGCTTTCGTATGGATTAGTAACCAGCTAAGCAACAACGGGGTAACCACTGGTTCTATGCGTTACGATAACGTGAAAATCAAACAAATCCCAAGTACCAATGGGGTAGAATCCTTTACCGATAACGTAACTGCATTTATTCCCTCAAACCCTACTACTCCTTCTTCATTCAACTTGGCTTTAACGGATCCTAACTTCAAATTCCCACAAATTTGGCGCTCCGATATCGGTGTTGATGCTAAACTACCTTGGGGATTAATTGGAACATTTGAAGGTATGATTAATAAAACTATCAATAACATCAACTACTTGAACGTAAACCAAGTAGATGTTAAAGGTAATTTTGCCGGTCCAGATGCACGCCCATATTATGGTTATACCAATGCCAACAACCGAGTTTATTCTAACGTTACAGACGCAATTCTTTTAACCAATACCAACAAGGGATACAACTATTCCGCCACTGTTAAATTGGAAAAACCCGCTACCAAAGGCCTTGGTTTCATGCTTGCCTACAACTTCTCTGAAACCAAAGACATCATCACCGGTGGTTCTATTGCATTTTCTTCTTGGAGAGATAACCGCAGTGTAAATGGTAATAACGCAGCGGATTTAGCATTCTCCGATAACGATCAACGTCACAGAATTATCGGCGCACTTACCTATAAAACTCCTTCGAAAAAATACCCAACTACGGTTAGTGTATTTATGCAATCGGGCAACATGGGTAGATACAGCATGTTCTATTCCAACGACATGAATGGCGATCAGTTGAACAACAACGATCTAATTTACATCCCTAATTCTGCCGATGAAATCAACTGGAAGCAAACTGTTGTAAATAAAGACACCGCTACGGTTCAAGAGCAAAAAGATGCTTTTAATGCCTTATTAAACTCCGATGAGTATTTGAAAGCAAACAAGGGTAAATATGCTCAACGAAATGGTGTATTGTTGCCTTGGTTAACAACTTTCGACGTATCGGTGATTCAAGACATCAAGTTGTCTAACCCCAATAAACACTCATTACAATTGCGTTTAGACATCTACAACTTCGGTAACTTAATCAATTCCGCTTGGGGTGTAAGCCAGCAGGTTAACTACCCAGCCTTGATGAAGTACGAAGGTAAAGATGCTGATAACAACCCTATTTATTCACTTAACCGTGACAAAAACAACCAATTGATTAGCGATGTAACATCAAAGAGCGCCGGCTTAAACGATGTATGGCAAATTCAAGTGGGTGTACGTTACACGTTCAACTAATACGATTGAATATTCTCTTCATTCAAAAGGGGTGCCCAAGGGTGCCCCTTTTTTATGGACCGTTAAAACTGATACAACAGGCCCAACTCCATGTAATCCGCAACATGGTAATGTGCTTTTAATCGATGGATTAACAACCAATGGTTGTTGATTCGATATTGCGTGCCGATAGCGTTATAAAACCACTGCGTTTTTTCTAAGTCGATAATGCGATCCGATTTTGGAGGTAGCACGTAGACCCCAAAATCTAAAAACACATCCAAAGGCCCAAATCGCATCACCCTTCTTGCAAAAGCTCCCAATTCCAATCGGCTATCCAAAGAAAACACCCTGCCGCTAGCATCCTTACCCACCGCCGCATTTTCGTAAAATACATTCACGCCGAAACGCCATTCTCCTCTTGGCATTCCTATCCCCAACTTTTGGGGAATCATACCCTGCTTGGAAGTCGCCAATTCCGTTTCATCCAGTTTTGCATCTTTCGGATTCGATCTCAATTCCGTTAATCGATACGAATTGGGCAAACCCCAACTTCCTTCGGCAATGAATACAGAATAATACACCGGAAAATCTCTGCGGTATTTTCGATAGGCATAGCGCGTAGATATTTGATATGGAACCGATAATTGCTTTATCGACTCCCCCTTCCAAAAACAAGGATCTTTATCCAAGTGTTTACCTGGATGAAATCGATGTACCCAACCCAAACTCAACTGCGCGTAATTCAATCCCACATTGGGTTTTTGCCAATTTGAATTCGACGTATGGAACATTTCTATCCCAACGCTAACAGTACTTTGAGGAGATATATGTCGAACCGCCTGCACCTTTAACTGCGCCGCAAAATTCAATGCAGAACTCATCGCCAAATTCTGGGGATTGGACACAGAATCATAAAATCTAGTTAAATACAACAGGCCAAAACCCCATTGCATTTGCAGGGCATTGAATCCTAAAACGGGTGGCATCACTAACCTAGCCCCCGAAACTGCCATCGCACCATGACCTGACCCCATGGGAACCACCGCTTTTGGGCCGTTCACTATGGTGTTCATTAATCCATCTCCCATATCCATGGACAACAGGGAAACTCCCACATACCGATGTTTCTGGGATCGTGAAATTAATCCTCCCGTATCCGAAGGCAACAACCAAATGGCTGTGGCTTGCAACCCCAATGAGCGCCTACCATTTAAATTGGTGTTATAGACCGAATGGGCCAACATCTTGCCTGAAATCGTGGCGAATTCTAGTGCATACTGTGCCTGTACCATTGAACCCATGGTGCCCAATAGCACCACCGCACCGCGCACCCCTAAATACTGGCTATACCACAAGAATTTACGATACACAAAGAACTTCCTTGATACCAATAACTTACTAAAAACCAGAAATTTGCTAACCACCAAAACCCTGCTAAACACCCAGAACCTGCTAAACCACAACATCACCCTTGTTTTTGAGCAATTTGCAACACATGATTAAACAGCAATCCGTGGTTGAGCGTTTCTTCCTGTTGTAACACCAATTGATTCGCTCCCAAGAAATCTCTATAATCTTGTAAATCAAATTGATGTGGATGCAAGATATCCCCAGGCAACCATCGAAATACATGCTTTAATCCCGGAATAGTATGGGCGTCGATACTAATTACCAATCTACCCCCAGGACGTATCCATTCCGATAATTTCTGATAACACAAGGCTATATCGGCTACATGATTAATTACATTCATGCAAAAAACGATATCGTACTGTTTTTGCAAATCAAAGGTTTCTAAGGGCGATTCAAAAAACCGAACCCAAGGATAATCCCCTTTGTCGAAGTGTTTTAACTTGTGATGGTATTCTTCCAATAGCGGATCCACCGCATCAACTCGTGCCGAGTCTAGGGCCATGAAAATCCCGGCCGGACCGCAACCGGCATCCAAAACATCCAATCCTTCGATGTTTGAAACAAGGGAATCCAAGGGAGCCAGCACCTTCTTCCAATACGCCAATTTTTCTTTTTTATAATCGTCCGGGTCCTTGTCCTTCAAATAATTCTTCCACCACCGAAGCTCCGCCGATTGCGCAATTTTCCACTGAAGATATTTCCTTGTTCTGGCCATAAAAAGAAGTAACCAATAAAAAAATCTATTAGTTACAACGAATTCCTACAAACGAAGATACTCGTTCCATCCGATTTTCAAAATGTGATTTTCGTCACGGTTATTGACATCTTATCCATCCAATTTTGTACTATAATCAAAATTATCTGCCATGCAAGTAGAACAAATTTACACCGGATGCCTAGCCCACGGGGCCTATTACATCACCTCCAACGGCGAAGCCGCCATCGTAGACCCGCTGCGCGAAATCCAACCCTATGTGGATAGGGCTAACAAGGACGGAGTTAAAATCAAGTACATTTTCGAGACCCATTTCCACGCCGATTTTGTGAGTGGGCATTTAGATTTAGCCAAGGCTACCGGCGCTACCATTGTGTACGGTCCAACCGCTAAACCCGCTTTCGAAGCACATACCGCAACCGATGGAGAGACCTTCAACATTGGCAACGTAAAAATTCAAGTAATACACACTCCTGGACATACCATGGAAAGTTCTTGTTTCTTATTGTATGATGAGCAAGGGATTACGCACAGCCTATTTACCGGAGATACCTTATTCATTGGCGATGTTGGTAGACCCGATTTAGCACAAAAAGTAATCGCCGAACTCACTCAAGAAAAACTTGCAGCCCACCTGTACGATTCCTTGCGCAATAAAATCATGCCTCTAGACGATCATATCATCGTATACCCCGGTCACGGAGCAGGCTCCGCATGCGGTAAAAACATGAGCAAGGAAACCACAGATACCTTAGGCAATCAAAAACAATCCAACTACGCCTTGCGCGAAGGACTAGATAAAGAAACCTTTATTGCGGAATTGTTAGACGGACTAACCCCACCTCCCGGCTATTTTCCACAGAATGTACTTATGAATATTCAAGGATATGCCAGCATCAACGACGTAATGAAAAAAGGTACCCAACACCTTAGCGTTGATGCCTTTGAAGCAGCCGCGGAAGAATCGGATGCTCTTATCATCGATACCCGCGAAGCGCAAATCTTTGCCAAAGGATTCATTCCAGGATCCATTAATATTGGCATCGATGGCAATTTTGCTCCGTGGGTAGGCTCCTTGGTACCCGATGTTAAGCAGGCTATTTTACTCATTACCGATGAAGGAAGAGAAGAAGAAGTGGTAACCCGATTGGCTCGTGTTGGCTACGATAACGCATTGGGGGTACTTTCAGGCGGATTTAACGCTTGGACCGATGCGGGAAAACCCATCGATACCATACAATCCATATCGGTAGATCAACTGGCCGAAATTGTACGGCAACATCCCCAAACCTTGATTTTCGATGTACGAAAAGCCAGCGAATTTGGATCCCAACATATAGTAGGTGCCTTGAACGGACCTTTGGATTATGTTAACGATAGCATGACCCAAATCGACCCCCGAAAAACCTATTACGTGCATTGTGCCGGAGGATACCGCTCCATGATTTTTATTTCAATCCTGAAAGCCCGAGGATACAACAACCTCATTGACGTAGCCGGCGGGTTCAATAAAATCAAGGAAAATTCCGCATTCCCCATCACCGAATACGTTTGTCCAACTACCCTATTGTAGCACTACAGCCGAAATTATAGTCGTTGAACTGCAATGGTAGTTCCTCAGCAGCTCAACATAAAGAACAATCCAACGAACAGGCTGCTTTCTTTAGAAAGTGGCCTGTTTTGTTACTGTAAAATTTACGCAAATTTTGATTCTTCATAACAAATTCATTATTTGCGATTTATGATTCGGACTACCCTCTTTTTAGTTATCACACTATCCATCCTCGTGGCAGCCGTTGCATCGGCAAATATTTCCTTAACCCACAACCAAGAATCGGCCCTAAACTCCGTGCTCTGGATTGTATTTGGAGTAGCCATGGCCTGTTTTATTATCGGTGAAATTACCAATAACAACTCCCAAGTTGACAAATTATGGAGCATAATTCCCATCGCCTACGTTTGGCACTTTACGTTTTATTCCGATTTTGAGCCTCGAATGGTACTTATGTCTGTATTGGTTACGGTATGGGGACTTCGACTTACATACAATTTTTCACGAAGAGGCGGCTACAGCTTACTGCCTTGGAAAGGGGAAGAAGATTACCGTTGGAACGTATTGAGAGCTAAGCCCGAATTTCAAGGGAAAGGTCGGTGGATGCTTTTTAATTTGTTCTTCATTTGCTTGTATCAGAACGCGTTGATTTTCTTGTTTACCTTGCCGATTTTGGAAGCATGGCGAGGCAATGATGCCCCCTTGGGATGGCTCGATTATACGGCAACCGCTTTGTTTCTTGGATTTTTAACAATGGAAACAATTGCCGATCAACAACAGTACAATTATCAAACAGAAAAATATCGACGTAAAAATTCCGGTGAAGCACTGGGCGAATTTTATGGAAAAGGATTTACGCATACCGGATTATGGGCTAAAATGCGGCATCCCAACTACGCTGCAGAACAAGCTATTTGGCTATCGTTTTACTTATTCAGCGTAGCCGCAACCGGAGAATGGTTAAATTGGAGCATTTCTGGCGCCATTTTACTCCTATTTCTTTTTCGAGGGAGTTCAAATTTCTCCGAGGATATCTCAACCTCTAAATATCCGCAATACACCGATTACAAAAAAACAACACCGCGCTTCATTCCTTGGTTTTAGTTAGTTGTACCTTTGCGGCGCTATGGCCATCAATAAAAAGAAAATAACCTGGATTTCTGCTACGGTAATCGCCATCACCTTAGTTGGTTTACAATGGGTGAAAGTAACACCCAACAATTCTGGGAATAAGCAATATCACATCTCTAAAGCCTATCCCACTTCTTACCGGGTAAGTCAATTATTAGATCACGCTTGTAACGATTGCCACAGTAATACTACCACCTATCCATGGTACACCCACTATCAACCCTTTGGTATGTGGATCGAAAACCACGTGGAGGAAGGTAAAGAACATTTGAATTTCGATGAATTTACCCAGTATCGTCCATGGAAACAATACCACAAAATGGAAGAATTGGTAGAGGTAATCGAAGAAGATGAAATGCCAATGTTTTCCTATACCCTTATGCACGAAGATGCAAAATTGGATCCAGAAGATAAACAATCGCTGATTTTATGGGCAAAAGGCGTTATGGACTCCATGACACACCTATATCCCAAAGACAGTTTGATAAGACCCAAAAAGAAGGACTAGCCAAGTAGAGGCTGCTGCTAATTTTGAAGAATCCTCGAATTTCCCTATTTTTGCAGTCCAATTGGGGGATTAGCTCAGCTGGCTAGAGCGCTTGCATGGCATGCAAGAGGTCGCCGGTTCGACTCCGGCATTCTCCACCCAAAACAAAAGGCTTTCAGAAATCTGAAAGCCTTTTTTAATGCGGTTAACGCTTGTGTAAATTAACTACAATTACTACCTTGCAAAACACGTTCTAGTTAATGAGATATCTTTTATTCTTATTTTTTATCATTCCCTTTTTGGGTGCTTGTTGTTTAATCGATAACCATAGAAAAGAATCCATTATTAAACAATACAGAAATAACAAACTCGTTACCTCCTTTTCTATCGATGAAACTCAGTTTGTAGATTCAGGTGCTTATTGCCTAGTTCAGTACGATTCGTTACAATTGGAAATCCTGGATAGTTCTTTTTATTTAAATGGAAATCTAAATGGTTATTCATTCAAACGGCAGAATGCACTTAATGCAATCGGCAATTACATTCAAGGAAAAAAATCCGGATGGTTCGATTATTTTAAGGACAATACCTTAGTTCAATCGAACTATTACATTAATGACACCTTATTTCAATCCACATATCATTCATCCGATAACCAAGATTCTACCATCATCTTTGTGCCCGAATTAGGCCAGTCATTTGAACAAATAACCAAAAGGAACGAGATATCCCAAAATCCCAATTGGTTTATACGTAAATCCAATGATTCATTATTGATTGTAATGATTACCGCAGTAAATCGATTTCAAAATACTAGTTATGAAATCACCGATGATGAAAACAAAATAATCAGTGTATTCAATAACCACCATTCAGCCTATTTTACATTCACTATTAGCAACAACGAATTCCGCAAGTACGATTTAACCATTCATGTATCCGATGGCAACCGGGAATATTCGAATAAACAACATCTAATTACTACCCCATTTAAGAAAATATAAATCGCTCCTGGCTTCAACGATAATAGTATACGATTTAAACCGAGAGGCCCAAAGTAGAAAGAGTGCGAAATGATTACAAAATGTAATTAACTGAAACTACAAACAAATATTAAATCAATCCATTAATAGCGACGTAACCATTTCCATCATTTCAGCTACCGAAACAATCATAGTTGATTCATTGATTGGGTATCCCAAGGCGATGGGCGCAACAATAAAATTATGTTTGGTTCTTAAATCTGCCACGGCATGGGTGAATGATTTCGTGGTTGATGGCTCACTGCTCAACTTAACCTCTATCGAAATATATGGACTACCTCCTTTAGTAATGACGAAATCCATTTCCGTACCATCGGCCGTTCTGTAGAAATACACACTGCTTGTATCCACCAAGGTAAGTAGCTGATTTAAAACAAAATTCTCGAACGAGCTCCTAGCCGCCGTGTTGCCCAATAATTTTTCATACGTTGGAATCTCCAATAATGTATGCAAAATCCCAGTATCCATTAGATAAATCTTGGGTGATTTCACCAATCGCTTTTTACTGTTCGTGAAATAAGGCTTAACAACATGAATCAAAAATGCCGATTCCATGAAATCAATGTAGTGTCTTACCGTTGGTGCTGATATCCCTAAAGAACGTGAAATTGAATTAATATTCAATAATTGACCATTCTGGTGGGCAATTATTTCCCATAAACGCCGCAGCGATATTGGATTAGCATTCAATCCCAACATCGGTAAATCTCTTTCTAAATAACTTCGAATAAAATTCTGCCGCCAACTCCATGAGAATTCCTGAGTTTTTGCCAAAAAAGAATCTGGGAATCCTCCAGTCAACCATAAATCATTGAACTTATTTTTCCCAACCTCCGTCAAGTTAAAAGGAAATAGTTCATAATATGCCACTCGTCCTGCCAACGTTTCTGAGCTATCACGTATCAATTCGGGCGATGCGGAACCCAATAAAATAAATCTTGCCGGAGATCGATCTTGATCCACCATGGATCGAAGCAAAGGGAATAACTGCTTGTCGCGCTGAACCTCATCCAAAATAATACATTTACTCCGATTATAAGAAAAATACAACTCCGCATTCTGTAGCTTATTCTTATCCGATGGCAGTTCTAAATCCAGGTAGACACTCTCCTTATTAATGATTTCTGCCAATTTCTGTGCTAATGTAGTTTTACCAATCTGACGAGCACCAACGATTACCACAACCGGAAATTGCTGTAATAATTTCTCTAATTCGGCTAATGCTTGTCGATCAACAAAATCACTTATCATTATCGCAAATATATATAATTATTTTCCATTTTGCGGTAATAAATTAAATTATCCCCGCAAATCGAAAGTGAAACTTTCAAAATGCGGGGATAATCGCAAAGCATTAATCAACGAACTCCCACGTTTCACCTTTCATTTGAATGGGATTGGTTAATCCCAATAGACAGTTGTTCGTCCACTCAATGGGTGATTTGCCAAATACCTGAACAAACCGATGATGCAGCGCCAATAGCATAATCCCTTGCGCATGTACTCCTACAATACCCAATTTCTGGTTGCGGTTGTAACGGTCGATTAACGACGAATGATCCATGTTCAGGAAACCCTGATGAAATTCAGCGAATCGCTCGCGATCGCCTTCTCTAAAAATGATAATTATTTGCATAAAACTTTGTTTTTGACATAGTGGTCCTCATCGTTTTACCACCGTGGTAAGCGTAACCCGGTTGGTGCACTTGTGTGCTCTTGATGATGCAGCGAAATTACGAAATCCTAACTTTATTCCAATATCAATAATCGAAATACCTAGTTGCGTTCATTAGGGTTGTTTAATTTAAAAGTCCTAACCTGCCTCAATACTCGGCCAATTCAATCTACTTATGATTATTTCCAAATACTCGTAATCCATTTCCCCGTTAGATTCGTATATTGAACCTACTACTGCATCGCCTAAAATCAGCGATAATCAGAAATTGATAATAAATACTGATTCCAACATGGAAAACTATCAAATACAAATCATTGAATCTATCGCTGTTATCATCGGATATATAATTACACACTCCATCACCAGAGTATTTATCAATAATTCACTGAAGCAAACTCATTTGCAACGGGGAAGAAGAAAAATGATCATTAAAGCAGTTCATTTATTAACTTTCCTAACGGCAATCGTGATTCTCTCGGCAATTTGGGGACTCAAACAAAACGAAATCGCTGTATTCGTAGGCACCATATTAACCGCGCTAGGCATTGCCTTTTTTGCCCAATGGTCGCTATTATCCAACATAACTTCAAGCCTTCTGCTGTTTTTCAATCATCCAGTAAAAATTGGAGATACCGTAAAAGTATTGGACAAAGATTGTCCGTTTGAAGGAGAAGTAACGGATTTAACCTACTTCTTTATTCATTTACGAACCCAAGAAGGGGCTATTATCACCATCCCCAATGCACTAATTTTTCAAAAAGCTATCACTGTAGTAGAAAAGAACAATTCCACCAAATTATAAGTTAAATGTTTCGATTCGCTCTCAGTGGAATATTTCTGTTCTTAACAAACACTCACGGGATTGCACAAACTGCCGGCCTAGGATCGTGGAACCTACTCAACGTGAAATATAGCCATTCCAACAAACTCAGTTTCTTTGCAGAAAGTCAATTGCGATCCTTAAAATTTTACAATCATTTTCATTACTACGAATACAAAGCCGGTGTAAATTATAAAGCCGATAAAAATCTGATGTTTACCTTAGGCTCAGGCAGTTATCAAACCTACAACGAAGGAGGAAATTTTATTGTCCCAAAGAATAACGATGAAATCCGACTTTGGCCTCAAGCAACGGTTTATCAAACCATCGGTAACATAAACATTGAACAACGGTATCGATCCGAATTTCGTTGGACCAGCTTCGGATTTAGAAATCGCTTTCGTTATCGTCTAGGCGTTGCCTACTCCTTTGGCAAAGTGCAAAATTCATACAAACCATTTCAGTTAATTGCAAGTAATGAAATTTTCTTTACCAATAGAGAACCTTACTTTGAGCGTAACCGACTCCAATTTGCATTTAGTTTTAAGCCCAGCTTAGAGTCCTCCATCCAATTGGGATACTTGCATCAATTCGATTACAAAATCAACGACGAAACAGGCCGAGATTTTCTAATTCTAGGTGCTTACTACGAGATTAAAAACCAAACCAATAAGAAAGCCAAACCACACTAGTAAATTCCCATCGATGGTTTATTGCGCCCCAGATTTTACTCACTAATTATCAATCGATAAATGGCTTCAAAATAACCTGACCTGTTAGTAAATGCACTATTGATTTCTTTGTCTTCTGTCTCGTTAACCGAAACTAACCGCATTATATACATACCTGCTGGGATACTTGGAGGAACGATAAATTGTTGTTCTAATAACTTACCTGAACACACCGTGACCCCGTTCGCCGTACTCAATTCCCACATACCC
>JACCDX010926703.1_pt1 | contig 13324 bp, 12 predicted proteins | sample 7449681 | NCBI WGS metagenome assembly JACCDX01 (sample SAMN15323450, study PRJNA562643) | freshwater metagenome | isolation source: river surface water | place: USA:Blue River Watershed | collected 2017-08-18
GGCGGTCGATTACTGAGTGGTTGGAATCGGATCTCCCACGGTATTTCCAAGGGCGTGTCTTACCGATTGATCTAGCGGTCTCCCAGGTATGGGGAAGGCTGCTGGCAAGAGCTGGTAGGCCTGTGGCGGAAGTCGACAGCCTGATTGCAGCGACGGCGCAGACGCATGGGCTTACGCTGGTCACCCGAAATGTCCGAGACTATCGATTCGAGGATCTCAAGCTCTTGAATCCTTGGCACTAGCCCATAATGCGGGCATGTCTGATCAACCTGCCCAAAGCCCCCGATTACTGCTGGTAGACGCCTCTAGCTTCGTTTATCGCGCTTTTCATGCCTTGCCGGATCTGCGCAGCCGATCGGGCCATCCAACCGGTGCCATTACAGGCATGATCAACATGCTGCGCCGGCTGCGGCAGGAGTGGCCAGCAGACTATGCGGCCTGTGTATTTGATCCCAAGGGTGGCACGTTTAGAGACGAGATCTACCCCGAATACAAGGCCAACCGCTCCGCCATGCCGGATGATCTCCGAGCGCAGATCCCGGTGATCTTTGAGGCGGTTCGCGCCCTGGGCTGGCCTGTGGTGGTCGTTGATGGACTCGAGGCCGATGATGTCATTGGTACCTTGGCCCATCAGGCCCAGTCCCAGGGGGTTCAAACCGTGATTGCGACGGGTGACAAGGACCTCGCTCAATTGGTGAACGATCAAGTGCTGCTGGTGGACACGATGAGCAGGGATGGCGGTCCAGCAAAGGTGACGGATCGGCAGGCGGTGATCGACAAGTTTGGCGTTCCACCTGAGCGCATCGTCGATTACCTGGCTTTGGTCGGAGACACCGTCGATAACGTCCCTGGCGTAGAAAAGGTGGGCCCCAAGACGGCAGCGAAATGGCTGGCCAGCTACGACACCTTAGATGGCGTGATGGCAAATGCTGCTGACATCGGTGGGGTGGTTGGTGAGAACCTACGAAAGGCTTTGGACTGGCTGCCGACTGCTCGGACCTTGGTCACGGTCAAGTGCGATGCGGATTTGTCGGCGAGTGTTAGCCGGTTTCAAGACAGTCTGGTCTATGGGCCTGTCGAGCCTGAAGGCCTGACCAAGCTGCGAGACGAGTTTGACCTGGCGCGCAGCCTTCGTGGCCTGCTCGATGGTGATGCGGTTGCTGGTGGCGCTGGCCCATCGGCTGTTGGCACGCCTGGTGAATCTCGTTCGGAGAGCCTCCGGTTTGTTCCCGCTCGAGCCATGGACGGTTTTGATCAGATTGATCCGGCGGAATTGGCCGCTCGTTCTGCGGTGGTGGGTGAGTATCAGGCGGTGCTGACTGAGCAAGCCTTTGATGAATTGTTCAAGCAGATCACGAGTAGCGAACTGGTCTGTTTTGATCTCGAGACCACGTCGCTCGATGCTCGGCATGCCGATTTGGTGGGACTCTCCTTTGCGACCCAGGTTGGTCAGGCTTTTTATATTCCGGTCGGGCACATCTACGCAGGCTCTCCGTCGCAGTTGGACTGTGCTGAGGTGCTCGCGGGGCTCAAGCCTTGGTTCGAGGATCCCGCTCGCCTCAAGCTCGGCCAGAACCTAAAGTACGATGCTCATGTGCTTCGGCGCTATGGGATTGTGTTGAGGGGCATCGCACACGACACGCTCTTGCAGTCTTATGTGCTTGAGGCTCATCGCAGTCATGACTTGTCATCGTTGGCAGAGCGGCATCTGGGGCGCAGTGGCCTGTCGTATGACCAGGTCACTGGTAAGGGGGCCTCTCGGATTGGCTTTGAACAGGTCTCGGTTGAGGTCGCAACCCAGTACTCGGGCGAAGACTCCGACTTCACCCTGCATCTGCATCAGGTCTTGTGGCCGCTCATACAGGCGGACGAGAAATTACATCGGGTCTATCAAGACATCGAGATGCCAGCGCTGCGGGTTCTGATCGAGATGGAAGAGCGTGGGATTCAGATTGATGCCGGATTACTTGCTGCGCAGAGCCAGAGTCTGGCCACGACGATTACTCAGCTGGAGGCCCAGGCGCATGAGTTGGCCGGTGGTCCCTTTAACCTGGGGTCTCCCAAACAACTGGGGGAGATCTTGTTTGATCGCCTGGGCTATAAACCCATCAAAAAGACGGCTAAGGGTGCGCCATCAACAGATGAGGATGTACTGGAGCAGTTGGCCCAAGATTACCCCCTGCCCAAGGTCTTGCTGCAATGGCGCAGTCTGTCTAAGTTGCGGTCCACCTACACCGATAAATTGCCGCAGATGATTGACCCTGCGACTGGTCGGGTTCACACCACCTTCTCGCAGGCAGTTGCCGTGACAGGCCGTCTGGCTTCGAGTGACCCCAATCTTCAGAACATCCCCATTCGAACGGCAGAGGGGCGTCGCATTCGCCAGGCATTTGTGGCCCCACCTGGTCAGCTTTTGGTCTCGGCTGACTACTCTCAGATTGAGCTGCGCATCATGGCTCATCTGTCCGAGGATCCCGGGTTGTTGGAGGCTTTTGCCACTGGTCAGGACGTCCACCGGGCCACAGCGGCCGAGATTTTTGGTGTTGCCCGAGATGAGGTCAGCGACGAGCAGCGCCGCTACGCCAAGGTGATTAATTTTGGGCTCATTTATGGCATGAGTGCCTTCGGACTGGCCCAGAATCTGGACATCGGTCGGGATGCCGCCAAGCTCTACATCGAGCGTTACTTTGACCGCTACCCCGGTGTGGCCCGCTACATGGAAACGATCAAGTCGCAGGCAAAGGCCAACGGCTATGTAGAGACTGCATTTGGTCGACGGTTGTGGTTGCCAGAGATCAACTCCCCCAACGGACCCCGCCGAGCAGGTGCCGAGCGGGCTGCGATCAATGCTCCGATGCAGGGCACGGCAGCGGACCTGATCAAGATGGCCATGGTGGGGGTGGAAGACGCCTTGGCCCAGTCCGGGTTAAATGCCCGGATGCTGCTGCAGGTCCACGATGAATTGATCTTCGAGGTCCAGGCCGATCAGGTGGAAACCCTCAGGGAAATCGCTATAGAGGTTATGGAAAATGTGGCGAAACTGCGCGTGCCTTTGGAAGTCTCAGTCGGGTCTGGACCTAACTGGGACGACGCGCACTAGAACGCCTTTATTTTGATCGTGAACCTTTTCAACCTGGAGCAAGCATGAACGCCCGTACGCGGATTGACCCACAGCTCAACCCTCTGGCTGCTGTTGAACAAGAGATTGACTCGCTGACCCCAGTAAACCCTGGTCTGCTGCCGGGTAGCCGCCGCGGCTTTCTTCAAGCTTCTGCGCTGGCTGGGTTCGCTGCAGCAGTCGCGCCGACGGGTGCGTTGCAGGCTCAGACCATCACCACCGATACCAATGGTCTTGATGCTGCCATGGTTCAGGTGCCCACCTCCAACGGCAATATCCCCGCCTATATGGCCAAGCCAGCAGGCAAATCAGGTTTGGCCACGGTTGTCGTCTTGCATGAGATCTTTGGTGTTCACGAGCACATCAAGGACGTCTGCCGTCGGTTTGCCAAGCAAGGTTACTTGGCCATCGCACCCGAGTGTTTTCATCGCCAGGGTGACCCCAGCAAGATGAGTGGCATTCCAGAGATCTTCGAGAAGATTGTCAGCAAGGCCACCGACAAGCAGGTGTTGGGCGATGTGGAAGCCACCATGGCTTACGCTGCCGCCCACGGTGGTGTGAAAGGCAAGATGGGTATCACGGGTTTCTGTTGGGGTGGCCGCATTGTCTGGCTGGCGTCCGCGGCTTTCAAGGATCTGAAGGCTGGTGTGGCCTGGTATGGCCGTATTCGGACGACGGTGAACGAGGCCAATCCGTTCCATCCAATCGACATTGCCGAGAAGCTGAACGCACCGGTTCTGGGGCTCTACGGTGGTGCTGACAATGGCATTCCAAACAGCGACGTGGACGAGATGAAGACGAAGTTGTCATTTGGCGGGGCTGCGTCTGCTGCCTCCGAGATCATCCTCTATCCGGACACGCCGCATGCCTTTCATGCAGATTATCGCCCCAGCTATCGAAAGGGCCCTGCTGAAGATGGCTGGAAGCGTTGCGTGGCCTGGTTTGATAAGAACCTAAAGGCCTAATTCTCATCAGCGTAGGCTGGAAAAAAGGGGCTCCGATTGGAGCCCCTTTGATTTGGATCTCAGTGATGCATGGCTAGAGTCCGATGACCCCGCCGTCTTCCCGGGTGATCACAATCGTGGCAGATCTTGGACGCCCAGGTTTGCCGTATCCACGATTGCCTGGCCAACGACTTTGGAAGTTTTCTTCCAACAGGTCCTTGGCTTTGGTGTCCTCGCCTGGATGCTGAATGTTCACAAAGAGAGCCTTGCCATCGGGTGTTTCGCACAGGCGCGTCACCTCCGCCCCAAAGGGTGCCACCAGGAAACGACGCAGCCTGGCCTCACCCAGGGTTGCACCAATGAAGGTGCCCTGAGTGGCTGACTGGTCTTTGAGTTTGTTCTGAACCGTGGCTTTGCCGCCATCGCCGACATGCCCGGGAATGGCAGCCAGGAGCATGCAGTTGGAGGTGTCGGTCATCGCGCTGTCGTCGGTTTGAATCCAGCAGATGCCCGTGGCTTTACTGAACCAGAGGCCGTCTGGCGAAGCAAAGCTATTGTTGGCAGTCAGCTTGGAGAGGTTCTCGGACCGGTTACCGTCCTCTGAGCCGAACAAGAAGATGTCCCACTGGAAGGTCTTGGCGGTGCCCAGTCCTTTGTCCTCTTTGAACCGCACGATGTGGCCATGGGGATTGCCGGTCCTTTTCTTGCCATCGGCATCTTGATAAGCCCGTGGGTTAACGGCATTGGTCTTGCCGGGCGCTCGAAACTCATCGCTGTTGTTGGTCAGGGCGAAGTAGATCTCGCCATTTGCGTAATTCACCGCGCCCCACTCGGGACGATCCATGGGGGTGGCACCAGCGACGTCAGCCGCTAGGCGAGTAAAGACCAACACATCAGCGTTGCCCTTGAACCCAAAGGTCTGGTCATTGGCAATGGCTGGATTCTTCATGGAGAGTTCAATCCACTCGCCGCTGCCGTCAGCATTGAACTTCGCAGCATAGAGCGTGCCCTCCGTGAGGTATTTGTTTCCGGCCTTGATACCGAGACCAGTGTCCTTCGGGTCCCAGCTTGCCTTCGAGACAAATTTGTAAATGTACTCGTTACGTCCATCGCAGCCCATGTAAACCGCCAACGGCTTACCTGCAACAGCTTGACCAAAGACGGCAGCTTCGTGAACAAAGCGCCCGAGTGCTACACGCTTGGCTGGCTTGTCTGCAAGGGTTGGGTCGATCTCGGTGACATAACCAAAGGTGTTCGGCTCTTGGCGATAGTCGGCAGTGGCCGAAGCACCTTTGATAGCGCAGTCCCAGCGTTCAAAGCGGCTGTCATCGGCGGTACCAGAGACGGTATGCCAACCCTGCGAACGATTCTTACCGCCAGCCTTTGGAGGTTCCAGCACGACACCATAGCGCTTGCAGGCACGAGCCACACGGGCGTCGGGCTTGGCGTCGCTGCTACGGCTGAAGTACGGATAGAAGTTCTCCTCGCAGGCAAGGTAGGTTCCCCAGGGTGTCCGGCCCATGCCACAGTTATTGATGGTGCCGCGGCAGCGATCACCTTTGGGGAACTTCTTGGTGGCCAGCAGTTCTCGGATGTCGGCCAAGTCCTGTGCTGGGCCGGTCACGACCGCCTCGGTTTCTGGGGTGATGTGACGGTTGAGACTTGAACCGCGAACCATCTTCCATTGGCCTTTTTCGTCGCGGCGGATTTCGGTCACGCTGACACCGTGAAGATTGATTTCCTTCACGACCTCGCTCTCAGGTCGTGCACCGCCATCCCATGAGCCAAACTGATCAAATTTAAGGCCCGACTTGCCCCCGGAGGTCTGCCCGTTGACGTGCAAAAAGGCGGCCTCCGCTGAACTCTCGTGGTTGACGACCAGCAGGGCACGACCGGTGTCTTTGGTGGTGTATTGGCCTTGATCTTTGATAAAGAAGATATCCATGCCGTCGTGCTGATCACCGACGCGATCGGTGTAGTCATCAGTTTCTAGGCCCAAGCTGGTGAAGCTGGGTACGTTGAAGTTCAGGGCGTCACCGGTCGCGTGTACAACGCTGTACTGGTAGCCGGGTGGCAGCATGACATCGTCGGTTAGTAGCTTTTCAACCGCCTCAAATCCCAGGGAGGGCGTGTTGGTCTTTGCCTGAAGGGGTAGAGCGTTTAAGCCAACGGCGCTGGCCGTCAGGCAAAAGGCCCCTTTGATCAGGCTGCGGCGGTCCTGGCTTTCCAGACTTTGGCTGACCACGTGTTCGAAGTGGGGGTTGTGGGAGTCGTTGAGCATCAGGTCGTCGTGTCCGTGCGACATGTGTAGGGTTCCTTTGGCAATCGGTGTCGGGCCCACCTTTTTGCCAGAGCAATGTTTCGACAGCGTGACGGGTACGTTAGTGAGTACCGTCTTTTGCGACCCATCATGGCACTGGGCGACTGAGTGACGCTGCGAAGGACGGGAGTTTCTAGATTGGTAGGAGTTGTATGACTGGTTTTGCTCCAACTGCGCCAGCGTACCGGTAGAGACTCTTAATGCTTGGTAGGGACCGTCCTGACTCTAGACGAGCGACAGCTGACTGGGTGGTACCCATGCGTTCTGCGATCTCTTCCTGAGTGAGTCCGACCCGTGTTCTGGCCTCGATGAGGACTCGCGCGATTGCGAATTCAGGAGCTTGAGCCTCATAGTGAGCTCTAACCTGAGGATTCTTCATCCATTTTTTTTTCAGAACTCTGACATCAGTCATCTTCGAATTCCTTTAGGCGTGTGACCGCTAGTTCAATAGCTGATCTTGGCGTCTTTTGTGACTTTTTCTCAAATACGTGCACCACGACTATCACTCGGCCTTGTCTTGTGACGTAGATCGCTCTGGCGATTCCCTGTACGTCTCGCATTCTCATTTCCCAGAGCTTTCCAACCAAGTGTCGAACATGGGGCGCACCAACAGCGTGCAAACCATATTCCTCCAACAGACTGCATATGTGCAAAAACCTTGCCTTTAACTCGGGTCGTAGCGATTGCAGCTCAGCGTCGACGCGAGCGTTTAGGGTGCGAACGCGCCACTTCATGTTAACAAATTATCACTTTTTTGTGATGATATTTTGAGGGGCACATAAAGTCTCAAATTAAGATGGATTGGCGTATCCACGAGGGTCATCAATTGGGCCATTGGGTGTCTTCTTTGCTCACACTCGGGAGTCGACTGAAGTCGCCTCTCACCGATGCAGTCCCAATCCTCCGCGTACAATCCAGTCGTAGGAATCAGCCTTTCGGTTGACCGTTAACCACTGGTGCTCTGTGACTCTCCTCTACACCCTGTTGGCGGCCTTTGCCGCGACCTTTTTTAGTATTGCCTTGGCCGCAGCCGTCTCCTTGGGGCGCCTCAGTCGCCTGGTGGACCGGATGGTGAGTTTTTCGGCCGGGATGCTTCTCGGAACTGCGTTGCTGCACCTGTTGCCTGAGAGTATTCATGTTGGACGGGTGGATATTCACTCGGTGACGGCCACGCTACTCGGCGGTCTACTGGGATTCTTTTTTCTTGAGCGCCTCTCTCTGCTGCGACACGATCACCACCACGAGCACGATGGACACGATCACCACCATGGGCATGATGCAAAGTCAGCCGGCAAGGGGGGCTGGATGCTGCTCATGGGCAGCAGCATTCATGCGTTGGCCGATGGTATTCTGATTGCGGCAGCCTTCCACACAGACATCTATCTGGGGCTGATCACTGCTGTTGCAATTGCTACCCACGAGATCCCTCAGCAGATTGGTAATTTCTTTGTACTGCTGAACAGTGGTTTTCCGAAGGCTCGGGCTTTTCTCTTTAATGTACTGACTGGCTGTGGCGCTCTGGTCGGGGCGCTGTTGGGGTATTTCTCTCTGGGAACTTCTGGTGGTTGGCTGCCTTATGTGCTGGTGGTGGCGGCTGCCAATTTCATCTACATCGCGCTGTCGGACTTGATCCCTCAGCTTCATGCACAGGCGGATTCCCATCATCATGGGGGGCAGACCAAGGCGGCTTGGCAGCAACCGACGCTGATGCTCGCTGGGGTTGCCTTAGCGGCCTTTGCCACCTCTCTGCTGCATGGTCACTGACCTAGATGGCCTGGCGCAGAGTGCTGCGCCCGGCGTTCTGGTCATCATCGACGGCAATAACTTCTTGTTCATGCAGTCTCCACGCTACGGAGACTATCGGGATCCTGGCTTCCCAGGCCATGAGCATCAGGAGCGATTGATCGCAGATGTCCTTGTATTGCTCGAGTATCGGCCTGACCTGACGGTTGACCTCTGGTTTGACAACCCAACTCCCGGCGTTGACCAGAGGGCAGAGCGTCTGCGGGTGATTCAGTCGGGTGGCAAGGGCAAAAACCGCGCTGATCGGGCCATTCTGGCCTTCCTCAAGCAGCACAAGAACGCTCCCAATCCTAGGCCCTATCTGTTGATTACCCAGGACAAGAAGTTGAGGAAGCGGGGAAGGCGAGGGCGAGCGAGGGCAGGGAACGACACGACCCAGACATAAAGTCAAGCACGTTTATCGCACCAACGGTGGCCTATCCGTCGGCCTAAAACCTAGTTCAGACCCCCTGGTAAAAAGAAAATTCTATTTCGAGCCCAACCTAACCTAGTGCAAGATTTCCAGGCCAAGCTCCCAGCGATCGTAGGATCGAGCCCGGAAAGTCGCTTTGAGGAACTGTCCTCTTCAGAGAACCATCGTTCCCATGGACCCTATACGATCCTCTCGGAGGACGCTCGACTCTGACCCATTCCGTTGGGTGGAATTCGGAGTCCAACAGTACCCGGATATCTCCAGAGGGCACTGTAGCAACACCATCTTCATTACAAATGAGCAAAAGAAAAGTTCTTTCACACTGCCCAAATAGTTCAGATAAAGATCTTTGTTGATAATCGGTAAAAGTAAATGCCCAAGGCGACATTCGGGATGTCGAATACTTCAAGTAGAGACCTACCTTGTCATCCAATAAGTATGAGGCGTTATCGGATGAAGCAGTGCCAATTTTCAAGGGACGCGTTGCACCGTGAATCAATTTTGTGATTACGGCACCGTGAAAGTACTCAAACTCGCGCATTCTTAACATTCCGCAGCAAAGAAAGGCCACCGTAATACTTGTAATACATACGGGCCATACCCGAGCGATTCGTAAAAAACTTCACAACGTGGATCACGTTCTTAAATCGCCCCTCACGCTCGTTCTTCGTGAAGCCATGAACTGCACCGCCGTCTCTTCTACTGATTGAGACGGGATCTGCTCTTTCCTTAAATCCCTCAATCTCTGTTGTGTTGAAAAAGGTTGCAGAATCCTCACCGAACGGTGATAGATCCTCAATGAGTTTAATGATGAAATTAGGGCAGGCCTCCTCTCCAATCAACCTCTGGATGGACCTCAGTCGCTCAACTATCGGAGCGCTGGAAGATCTGATCTCCTCAAGAATGGGTGTGTATGTAAATACGGCAAAACCCATCTCACCCCGAGTGATATTCACATTGGCCTTATCAATGCTTCCCGATGCCGTAGTGGCGACTCTAGCTCCCTCCAACCACACTGGCGCACCGAGGCCGGCCTGTATGCTCTCCAACGATAATCTATGGAAAACGAAACATCGCCTCCATTCGTCGTAGAGATTCTCCGGAACCGTCAGTTCGAAGTTATGGAGATACTTACCCCTGCTACCGAACATACGCGCTCTTTGTATGTACGTATCTTGTTGAATTTTATGCTTAACGTCTCGCGTGAAAAACATTCCCAGGAGGTTGTCAAAGGTGACCCCCCGAGAAACTATATTTCCACCGATTGCAATTGTGAAAGTGAACGATGGAGATGTCGCCTTGCTGAAGTCACTAACTTTCTTGTCCGAGTCACTGTTCATAAGTACGATATGAGACATCTCACGTCGCTCGTATATCCACTCGACAATCCCTTGACCACGACCAGGAAAACGCCTTTCCGCGATCTCATAAATTTCATTCAAGTACTGAACCGTCTTGGTACTCGAGCGATCTGCTGATAAACAAGAGAGAAAGTCTCGTACAACCTTGTAGTCCTCTGAGTGATCAGCTTTTTTTCCGCTTGTATGAATTAGAAAGCAATAATTCTCTGATTCGTCATTGGTTAAATTTAGCTCAGCACAACTTACAAAAAAACTGAAGAGAGCCTTGCGAAGGTACTTCGGCGAGTCATCCGTATTGGGCAGTGGGGTCAATATAAAGCCGAGATCGCTCAGATTTGAAGGTAGCGCACGAGGAAAGAAAGTCTCCTGGCCCCGGTAGTTCTCATGCGGTGGAAACTTGACCCAGGCAGATGGAGTCACGGAAAACGTGTTGTTTAGATCAAGTCTTGCAGGGGTTGCCGTTACACCGATGTAAATTCCGTGTGTCCCGATCAATGTCTCTACTAATTGGTTGATTTTGCTCTGTTCGTTCTTGTTTACTTTGGAGTTCGGAGATGCGAAATCAGCCTCATCATCAATCACGATCAGTTCGCGTGTTTTTCCCTTTATTTCAATGAGTTTTGAGAGGTCACGGCCATTTTTTTTGCAAAAAATTACCCGCTCATCCGATCGCGTACGAAAGTCTGGGTCGAGTAATTCTGTGTAATTTACGGGCGTTGGGCTAAGTGAGGCACGTTGAAAACGCGACAAATTCTGATCAAGAAGATCAATGCTGTCATTGAGCAGCAAGACAATCCACCGATAGCCATCATCCAACAGTGCCGCAGTGAGACAGATCATCATCTCGGTTTTTCCACTCTGAGGCTCACCGTAGATTACAAAGGACTTCTCGCCGCGCTTAATGTTGTTTACCGCACCTTCGACAGCCGCTTCAATGCACGTCGAGCTGCGCTTGCCGTTTGATCGGACTCTCTCAAGTTGTTTGCAGTATCTTGATGTTCTGCTGGACCTATCTATTCCTGATAGTCGATCTATGTCTAGCGGCACGGGACCACTCCTTTATTACAAATTTTGAACTATGTTAACAAGAGCCATATTCATGTAAGAGGCCCTTGTATCTAGCTTTCTCGCTTCACCACGCCGGAGAAATATCAGGGGGAAGCCTCGCCCCTCTCTTCGATCAATGGGGGTTGCTCAGATGCAGACGGATACTCCCCGAGATCGGATCTTTTAGGCTCCCATGCCACAATCCCCCCATGGCGACCCGCTTCGACATCATCACGCTCTTTCCCGACTTTTTTGAGCCCTGGCGCACCACTGGGGTCTGTGGCCGGGCTGTCTCTCGGGGAGCTGTCGAGTTGGTCTTCTGGAATCCCCGTCAATTCACCAGCGACGTCCATCAGACCGTAGACGATCGTCCCTACGGTGGCGGGCCTGGGATGGTCATGTTGGCTCAGCCCTTGGCGGAATGCATGGCTGCTATCAGCTCTGATCTTCTTTTAAAAGACATTCAAAAAGGCCCAACAGTTCTCTTTTCACCGGCTGGGCAGCCTTTGACACAGTCTTTGGTCGAAGGTTATCTAGATCAGACCCATCAGGGACAAACGGGACAGTTCACCCTGGTCTGCGGGCGGTATGAGGGCATAGATCAGCGTTTTATCGACAAATACGTGCAAGTTGAGATCAGTTTGGGAGATTTTGTTCTATCTGGCGGCGAAATCCCGGCAATTGCCCTCTTAGATGCGTTTACTCGCAGGATTCCCGGGGTTTTGGGGGATGATGCTTCGTCTCAGCAGGATTCCTTCATGGCAGGTCTGTTGGACCATCCCCACTACACACGGCCCGAAGTCTTTGAAGGGCAGGCCGTGCCGCCCGTGCTTTTATCTGGCCACCATGGCAAAATAGCGGATTGGCGAAAAGAGGTCGCCCTGGCGCTCACCAAGAGCAAAAGGCCTGACCTCCTCAAGAAGTAGCGAGTAACCCATCCTCTTGCTTGCCGTCTGGGCTCTTCATAACGCCAACCCAGCGCCTGCAACGATGGTTTTGGAGAAATTATGAACATCATCCAGCAGATCGAGCAGGAAGAGATTGCCCGTCTTGGCAAAACCATTCCTGAGTTTGGCCCCGGAGACACCGTGGTCGTTAGCGTGAACGTCGTTGAAGGTGAGCGCAAGCGCGTACAGCTCTTCGAAGGCGTCGTGATTGCCAAGCGCAATCGTGGTCTAAATTCCTCGTTTATCGTCCGCAAGATTTCGGCCGGTGAAGGCGTTGAGCGGACCTTCCAGGTCTATTCACCCTTGATTGCCAAGATCGAAGTTAAGCGTCGCGGTGACGTGCGTCGTGCCAAGCTGTACTACCTGCGTGAGCGTTCCGGTAAGTCGGCTCGTATCCGCGAAAAGCTGCCCGCCCGCAAGGCGGCTGCTCTGGCCGACATGGGTGTCAGCAAGAACGCCGCTGAACCCGCTGCAGCCGAAGACAGCCAAGAGGGCTAATACCCTGGCTGCGCCTCGGTTCAACCCCGAGCAAGCAGAGCCCCGGCCATTCGTGCCGGGGCCTTTTATTCCCCCAGAAGTTCTAGATTCGCAGCGCCTCGCTGCCTGGTTTTCGCTCGCCAGTCGACAGACCTTTCCCAAGTGGCAGCCAGAGGTGTTGGCCGATCGACGCGAGAGAACAGCCCACCTCGCGAATCCAAAGTCGGCGGCAGTGCTTTTTGCCCTTCGGTATGACCATGCTCATCAGTCCCCCGGCCTGGTCCTTACCCAGCGTCCGTCTCACCTTAAACATCACCCTGGGCAGATCAGTCTTCCAGGCGGTGCCACCGAGGGCCATGAGACGCCCGAGCAGACCGCTTGTCGAGAGACCCTGGAAGAAGTCGGCTTGCCAACCGATCGTTTGAGATTGATTGGCCGCCTGCCGGACTATCTAACAGTGACGGGGTTTCAGGTCACGCCGGTGATTGGTCTTCTTCATGGTCAGGCCACCTTTCAGCCCGATCCAACCGAGGTGAGCGATGTCTTCGAGGTGCCCCTGTCTTTCCTGATGAACCCTGCCAATCATCAGCGTAGAGGCCTCGCGTTAGAATCAGAGCAGATTGAGTTTTTTGCCATGCCCTATGAGCACCGCTTTATCTGGGGTGCGACCGCGGCCATGATTCGAAACCTGTATCACTTTTTATATGCAGCTTGGACTCAGTGTCCCGAACCGGAAATGCCATGACGCTTATCAGTCTGTTGATCGCCTTGCTACTTGAACAGGTTCGCCCTATTCGGCAGACGAATCCCATTCAGACTTGGTTAGACCAAAAGATTCGTCAGGTCCGGACTATGGAGGTGGACAGCGTCTCCAGTGCTTGGATGGCATGGGGAA
>JACCDX010414012.1_pt1 | contig 13323 bp, 15 predicted proteins | sample 7449681 | NCBI WGS metagenome assembly JACCDX01 (sample SAMN15323450, study PRJNA562643) | freshwater metagenome | isolation source: river surface water | place: USA:Blue River Watershed | collected 2017-08-18
AGCGAAGCTCGCACACAAAGCCAAAGCCCAAGTTCGCGGGCGGGTTGGGGCGAAAGCCGCGCGAGAGCATGTTCGTCCACACAATGCGCGAGGGCGCCTCGACGTGTAAAAAACAGCCCGGGCTCTCTGGCATGGCTTCGCCCTCGGGAGAGGTCATCACCGTCGAGAAGATCCCGCCCGCCACAGGCTCGATTTCGCAAGCGGTCACGCGCCAAGGGCGCGGGCAAAACCACTGGGGCAGCAGCACCGGGTCGGTCCAACCGGCAAAGAGCTGCGCGGGCGTGATGGGCACCTCCACGCGCAGTTCTAAATCCAGTTCGGGGTTGAATTCGATAGCCATGGTGTGATCTTAGCCCAGCAGAGGAGGGGCCATGCGGCCTTTTCACTCAAAAACAGGCATACGCACCCGCAGCCCCAGGAAGTGTTTGACGCTGGCACAGATTGGGCCTAGTATGAAGTTGCGTGGCCCAGTCATGGGTTTTCGCATTCACCTCTTGAGCGACATCTTTGCCGCTCGCGTGGCGAAGCTGGGTTACCCATGCCTCTCCTCGCAATAGACCGCAGGTCTCTCGTACCCGCAGTCGAACCCGACGGACTTTCCCCCGTCGGGTTTTTTTATGGGTCTTGAGCCGCCAAGGATCTTGGGACCCTAGGGTAATTCATGAATCCCGTGGGGCGCTTTTTTTTATACCATGCTTGCATACGTATGCAAGACAAATCGCCTAAAACGCCCAAGTCGACCCTGACGTCGCCGCCAGCCCGCCTCACTGGGGCTGGAGCGTCCTTTGGCGCGGAGCGGCACGTCACCTCGCACGATGTGGCGGCGTTGGCAGGGGTATCGCAATCTGCGGTGAGTCGGTGCTTTTCGGTGGGGGCGAGCGTGGCGCCAGAGACGCGGGCCAAAGTCTTGCAGGCCGCCGCTGCCTTGGGCTATCGCCCGAACGTGCACGCTCGCAACTTGAGCACGGGGCGCACCCGCATGGTGGGTGTCGTGCTCGCCCACTTGGACAACTTGTTTTACCCGCGTTTTTTACAGCTGCTCACCGAGCGATTGCAAAGTTTGGGCATGCAGCTCCTCCTCTTTGTGGCCGATGGCAAACAGCAGGTGGCGCTCATGGAGCAACTCCTCAACTACCGTGTGGACGGCATTGTGCTGGCGGCCACCACACTGCATTCCGATTTGGCCAAGGCTTGCACCCAAGCGGGCATTCCGGTGGTCCTCTTCAACCGCGTGGCGTCGAGCGCGCCGGATCGGGCGTTTCATTCGGTGCAAACCGATCAGGAAGAGGGCATGGCGGCCCTCACGCAACTGCTCTTGGCGCGCGGGCACCGCCGTGTGGCTTACCTGGCGGGAAATCTCGAGTCCTCCACCAACCAAGCCCGCGAGCAGGGCTGTCGCAGGGCTTTGCAGGAGGCCCAGGTGCCCTTGTATGCCTACGGCGTGGGCAACTACGAAGAGGCGACGGCGCAAGCCGTGGTACGCGACTGGTTTTGCAGCGGCAAGCGCCTGCGCAAGCCCCAAGAGCGGCCCGACGCCATCGTCGCCGCCGACGACCACATGGCCTTTGCCGCCATGGATCTCTTGCGCCACACGCTGGGCCTGCGCGTACCCGAAGACGTTTCCGTGGTGGGCTTTGACGATGTGCCCCAAGCCGCCTGGCCCGCTTACGACCTCACCACCTACGCCCAGCCCCTGCCCGAGATGATCGACGCGGTGGTGCAACTCCTGCGTTTGCAACTGCAGGCGCGCGAGGTGTCCACGAATAAAAAATCCGCCGGACAGGCGTTGGTCTTGAAGGGCGAATTGCGCCTACGCGGTTCAGTTCGCCCGCAACTTTGACGGCCCCTTCCATACGTTTTTGTTTTTTCACACCCCAACCCCAGATCACCAAGGAGACAGCCATGATGAATAGACGAGATTTGATGCAATGGTCCGCCGCCACCGCGCTGGGCCTCCACGGCTTGGGCAGCGCACACGCGCAGAGTGCCGCCCTGCGACCGGGCAAGCCCTTCGCTGGGCAAACGGTGAACGTGCTGAGTGTGGTCGCACCGCAGTTCAGCGCCCATGAGGCTCGACTCGCAGAGTTCGAGGCCCTCACGGGCATCGTGGTCAAGTACCAGTACGTGCCCTTTGCCAACACGCGCGAGAAACTCACCGCCGAGTTGGTGGCCAAAACCGATCAATACGATGTGCTCAGCGCCATGGATATCTGGGGCCCAAGCCTCTACAACCTCTTTGAGCCGCTCAACGACCGCTTGGCCGAGAAGAAGATTGACATGGCTGCGCGCTACCCACGCGCCCATTTGCGCGCCGCGCGCGATGGCTTGGGCAATGGCAATAACTACTTGGGCTTTCCCATTCGGGGCCACGTGCAGCTGCTCTTCTATCGCAAAGACATCTTTAGCCGGCTTGGGTTGAACCCACCCGAGACCTGGGACCAAATGGTCGAGGCCGCTCGCACCGTGCAGTCCAAGACCGATCTGGCGGGCGTGGCCATGTATTACGGCAAGACCGGTGGCCAAAACCTCATGATCTGGATGAACTACCTCTGGGGCATGGGGGGTGACTTGGTCGATGCCCAGGGCAACCCCGCCTTCAATTCGCCCCAAGGCATCGCTGCCACGCAGGCTTACCTCGATGTGCTGCTCAAGCACAAGGTGGCCCCGGCGGCGAGTGCCTCGTTTAACGAGACCGACGCGGTGAACTCGGTCGCCCAAGGCAAGACCGCCATGGTGCCGGTTTGGTGGTGGCGTTATGCAAGCCTCACCGATGCCAAAACCTCCACGCTCAAACCTGAGCAAGTGGGCTTTGTGCCCCTGCCGTCCATGCCGGGCAAGGACAACAGCACCTACACCAACACCTGGTTCTATGGCATCAACCGCAACAGCAAGCGCAAAGACGCCGCCATGGAGTTCCTCACCTGGCTCACCCAGCCCGGCATCGAACGCGACCTCTTGCTCGACCGCTCCAAGAACGAGGTGGTGGCCGTGCAAAACGCCAACTTGGTGGATGCTGCCGTCAACCAACGCTTTGACGGCATGCACCGAGCCGCGGCCCAGTCGCTCAAGGGCGCGCATGGTGTGCCCCTGTTCCCCCAGTGGCCCCAGTTCTCGGATTTGCTCGAGGCCACCATCAACGAGCTCGCCAGTGGGCAGGGCGATGTGAAGTCGGCCCTCGACGGGGCCGCCCAGCGCGCGCGCCGCATCATGCGCAGCTGAGCGAGGCCGTATGACCAAACGTGTCCCAGCCTGGGTCTGGTTGCTCTCGCCTGCGCTCTTGTTTGTGCTGGCGATGGCGGTTTTTCCGCTCGGCTACTCCTTCGTGCTCAGCTTGCGGGAGTGGAAACTCGCCCGCATGGACGAGCCCGGTCGGTGGGTCGGGCTGGAGAACTACTGGCTCTTGCTCACCGACGACCCCGAGTTCATGGACTCGGTCAAGGTCACGGCGGTGTTTCTGGGCTGGGACGTCGTGCTCACCCTATTGCTCGCCCTGGGCGCGGCCTTGCTGCTCAAGCGCCAGGGCCGGGCCTATTCGCTCGCGCGGGTGTTGCTCATCCTGCCGTTTGTGATGAGCCCGGCGGTGATTGGCATTTCCTTTCGCTTCTTCCTCAACGCGGAATACGGCATCGCACAACACCTCCTCAGCAGCTTGATTCCGGCCTTGCAAGGCAAGATTTGGCTCTCCGACGCCAAACTCGCCATGGCCGCAGTGGTGGCCTCAGACATTTGGCACTGGGCGCCCTACATGACCCTCATGATTTTGGGGGGGCTCGCTTCCGTGCCGCGTGAAACGGAGGAGGCCGCCCGTGTCGATGGCGCAGGACCGATTCGGGTTTTTTGGGACGTGACCTTGCCCCAAATCTGGCCTGTCTTGGGCGTGGTGGCCATTCTCAAATCGGTCTTTGCGCTCAAGGCTTTTGACACCATCTTCACCTTGAGCAATGGCGGGCCCGGTACCTCCACCCAAACGCTGGCTTACTTTGTGTACAACACCGCCTTTGGGTATTACGACATGGGCTATGCGGCGGCGGCCGCGTATGTGTTGACGGCGGTGCTGCTCACGATCGCCATGTTTTACCTTCGCTTGGTGATCCGCAAATGACCCTCCACCGCCAACACCTCCCTTCGGCCACGACCCTCCTCGCCCAGCGCTGGAGTTTTGAGTTTTTCCACGCGGCCGGGGTTTTGCTCATTGTGGGTGTCATCGTGCTGCCGATTTTCTGGATCACCCTCACGGCGTTCAAAGAGCCGCGCGATGTGTACGCGCTCGCCAGCGCTCTCCATTTCACGCCTACCCTGGAGAATTTCACGACGGTGTTCGCTCGCCCCTGGAACATTGGGCAAAAGATCGTCAACAGCGTGCTCGTGGCAACGGGAACCGTGCTCGTGGCCATCCCCATGGCGACCATGGCGGCCTACGCCTTCTCGCGTTTTCAATTTGCGTTCAAGCGCACGCTGTTCTTGCTCGTCATCGCCTCCCAATTCATCCCGGCGGCGGTGGTGGTCTTGCCCTTTTTCCTGATGTTCAAGGCTTGGGGCTTGCTCGACACCCGTATCGCCCTGGTGATGGTCAACCTTTCCATCGTGCTGCCTTATGCCGTTTGGATGATCAAGGGGTTTTTGGACGCCGTGCCGTTGGAGATCGAGGAGTCGGCCATGGTCGATGGTGCCTCGCGCGCGCGGGTGATTTGGGAGATCGTGGTGCCCGCAGCCTGGCCTGGCATCATCACCGCGGCGGTGTTTAGCTTTACCCTGACTTGGAACGAATTTCTTTTTGCCCTGATTTTGGGCAAGCAACACGCTCTGACCTTGCCCATTGGACTCATTGGTTTTCGCACCGAGCGGGGTGACCTCTGGGAGCTCATGGCCGCTGGGGGCCTTTTGATCACGCTGCCCATGTTCGTGTTGTCGCTCATGGTGCAAAAGCATTTTGTCGGCAGCCTCACGGCAGGATCCGTGCGCTAAAGACCCCATTACCGAGAAAGCATCGCCTCATGGCCCTGATTGAACTCAAACAGTTAGACAAGCGATTTGGGCAAACCCATGTCGTGAAAAACCTCAACTTGGACATCGCCGACCGCGAGTTCCTGGTGTTGCTTGGCCCCTCAGGTTGCGGCAAAACCACCACCATGCGCATGATCGCAGGCCTGGAGGAGCCCAGCGGCGGTGAAATTTGCTTCGATGGTGTGCGTGTCAACGAATTGCCCACCCAACTGCGCGACGTGGCCATGGTGTTTCAAAACTATGGCCTCTACCCGCACATGAATGTGTATGACAACATTGCCTACCCCCTGAAGCTACAGAAGGTGGGGGCAGAGGTGCGTGAGCAGCGGGTGAGCAAAGCGGCCAGCCGCGTGGGCTTGGAGCCCTATTTGCACCGTATGCCCAAAGAACTCTCCGGTGGCCAGCGCCAACGCGTGGCCTTAGCGCGCGCCATTGTGCGCAATCCCCGCGTGTTTCTCATGGACGAGCCGCTCTCCAACCTCGATGCCAAACTGCGCGTGACGGCCCGCGCCGAAATCAAAAACCTCAGTGAAGAGCTTGGGGTGACCACGGTGTATGTCACCCACGATCAGGTCGAGGCCATGACCCTTGCGCACCGTGTGGCCGTGATGAACGATGGCGTGATTCAACAACTTGGGCGCCCCGAAGACATCTACAACGACCCCGCAAATGTTTTTGTGGCCGGCTTCATCGGCTCACCCGCCATGAACCTCTTGCCTGTGCAAGCCGCGAGCCACGGCATCCGCTGGCGCGATGGCGCCAATGTCGCCCTGCGTGCGCCGCGCGAAGGCCACTTGGTCTTGGGCGTCCGTGCGGAAGACATGCACTTGACCGCCGAAGGGGATGGGCATTTCAGCGCCGAAGTCTTCACCTGTGAGTTGCTGGGCGATTGCAGCATGGTGAATTTCAAACTGGGCGAGACCCTGCTGAGCGTGAAGGCCAGCAAGAGCTTGCGCTTGGCGCGCGGCGAGCGGGTGCATGTGCGTTTGCCGCAGGATCGGCTCTATTGGTTCGATGCGGCAAGTGGGGAGCGCCTGCGTGACTGAAGCCCCCCCCTGCGTGCTGCTGCCCGGAACGCTTTGCGACGCGCGCTTGTTTGCGCCGTTGCAAACGGCATGGGCGGCGCTCGGGGCACAAGGCAGTAGCCAGGTTCTAGACCTCCATACCTTGGAATCGAATTTTTCGCAGTGGTGGACAAACCAGCTCGCGCGCCTGCCCGCCCGCTTTGATGTGCTGGGTTTCTCACTGGGGGGTATTTTGGCGTTGCAACTCCTGGCCATCGCACCCGCGCGTGTGCGCCGCCTGTGTCTGGTCGCCACCAATGCGGCGGCGGGTACACCCTTGCACCGCGAGCGAACCGAGGCGCAACAAGCGCTCTGGCAGACCGAGGGCCCCGCCGCCGTGGCGCATGCCATGCTCGCCCAGGCCAGCCCGGCGGATTCACAATCCCCTGAGCTCGCGGCGACTGTGGTCAAGATGGCTTGTGCCACGCCTTGGCAGGCCTTTGTTGCCCAGGGCGAACTCAACGCCAGCCGCGCCGACGGATTGCCCCCCTTGCAGGCCTTTTCGGGGGAGGTGCTGCTCATCAGTGGCGCGAACGACCCTTGGTGCGGGGCAGACAAGCAACAGGCCATGTGCGCAGCGCATGCCGCCGCGCAATGGCTGGAATTGGACGGGGCAGGGCATTACTTACCCCTGGTGCGGGCGCAAGCCTTGGCTCGGGCCACGCACCGTTTTTTTCATCAACCCGACACCCTTTGCAGGTCTTCGCCATGAAGCTATCCGACTTGACGCAGCGCTTTATTCCCTTCTCCAGTTTGCGCTATACCACCGAGGCGTTTATCGATTACGCGATCGAGGCGTGCTCGCCCAAATACAACTACGCCTTGATTGGCCCCGGGGTTTCGCAAAACCCTAACCAGCCCATCAGCTTGCGAGAGCCTCATGGCTTTCAGCTCGGCGGAGTGTCGATGCCCCACGGCAAAACCAACCCCCCGCACATGCACTTCACGTGTGAAGTCTTCATGTGTTTTCGGGGGGATTGGCGCATCATGTGGGGCTTTAATCCGGAGGAAAAACACACCGTCATCACGGAAGGCGATATCGTGTCGGTGCCGACCTGGATCTACCGCGCCTTTCGCAATGTGGGGGTGGACGATGGTTTCCTCTTCTCGGGTTTAGGCCGCGACGACACCGGCGGCATTCTGTGGGGCCCTTGGACCATCGAGCAGGCGCGCCAAGCCGGTGTTTACCTCACCGAGGATTACCGCATGATCGACACTCGGCGGGGCGACGCCCTGCCCAAGGACGTGCGCCTGCTCCAACCCATGTCCGACGCTGAAATCGCTGCCTTGGAGGATTGGGATGCCGATCGAATGAGCGAGCGCGTGGTGCGCTTTGCCGATCTGCGCTGGTCGCATGAGGCCTTGCTCGACAGTGTGCTGCCCGGTCATGGCGCGTCCATGGCGCCCGTGGTGGGACTGGGCCAGAATCAGAGCCGTGGCGTGATACCGCCCGTGGCCAATGCGCATGGCATGTCCATCGAATGGCTGCGCATTCCCCCCAAAGGACAAGTGGGCTTGCACCGCTTGGGGCGTCAACAGGCGCTGGTGCTCAAGCGCGGTCAACTGCGCCTGAGCATTCAAGCCGACGATGGCCTCTACACCCAAGACTTGCAGGGCACTCCCACGGCTTGGGACAGTTACGCCATCCCCGCCGATCACTGGCACAGCCTGCATAACTTGGGCGACCAAGAGGCCTTGGTGCTCCTGCTCACCTCGGGCGATGAGAAAAAATCCATCGAGTGGGCCAGCGAAATCGTGCAAGCCGCCGCCGATCGTGGTTGGGCGATGGACGCCAACGGTTGTGTGGCCCCCAAACATTTCGTGGATCGTGCCCAGCGCTAAACCGATAGGAGAAACCATGACTCAGACGACCGCACTCCCACCCGCTCCCGCGCCCGGCCTGCCTTTTGACCCCCGCTTGCGCGCGGCCTTGGCGTCTGCGCCTTCATTGCATGGCCTCTTTTGCGGGCTACCCCTGCCCGCCTTGGTGGAAATGGCCGCGTTTGCGGGCTTTGACTTCGTGGTGATCGACAACGAGCACGGCATGGCCAGCTACGAAACCACCGAGCATTTGTTGCGTGCGGCGCGCGCGAGCGGCATTTTGCCCATCGTGCGCTGCTTTGAGTCCGACATCGCGCGGGTGCTCGACGCTGGAGCCAGCGGCATCAAGGTGCCCATGGTGCAAACCCCCGAACAAGCGCAACGCTTGGTCGAGCGCGTGCGCTACCCCCGTCCCCCCGGTCAGGCCGGCCAGCGTGGCCTGCGCGGCAGTGCCTTTAGCACCCGCGCGGCGGGTTATGGCCGCTTTGGTGGCCCCGCCCACACCGACCGCAGCAATGAGTCGATTGGCTTGATCGCCATGCTCGAGACCCCGCAAGCCATCGCGGCGGCGGCCGAGATCGCCAGCATTGAAGGGGTGGATGGGGTGTTCATTGGCCCCAACGATTTGGCCCACGCCATGGGCCATGAAAACCGCTGGCAGGACGCGCCCGTGCAAAAAGCCATCGAGCGCGGTTTGCGCACCATTGCCGATGCGGGCAAATGCCCGGGTGTGCTCGCGCTGGATGTGGCGAGTCGCCAAAAATACGCCGACTGGGGCGCGCGCTATTTCGCCAATGTGGCGACCAACCTCATCTTGCGGGCTTTTGAGCAAACCGTCTCCGGCCAGCCCGAGGCCGGCGCGGCACCGCCCGTCGGCGGGCAGTCTTGTTGAACCCACGCACCACGCGAGGGACCGAGCACGCGCGGGTGACGCGGACGCGTACCTGAGGAAAAACCAGGGTGGGGTAAAAACGGCAAAATAGCACTTTTCACACTGATCCTCCAAAGGAAAGCGCCTGTGGACAAAACTGCCGCCATTGCCGATCTCACCCAACTGATGTCCAAGTTCACAGCCTACATCGGCAAGCGATTGCCCACCGATGTGAGCGACAAACTGGGCGAACTGCGCGAGAAGGAGGTCAACTTCCTGGCCAAAGAAGTCTATGAGTCCATGCGCCAAAACCAGGAGGCAGCCGACAAGCTCGACCGCCCGAGCTGTCAGGACACCGGGGTGATCCAGTACTTTCTGACCGCTGGCGCGAATTTCCCCTTGCTCGGTGAGCTGGAGGAAATTCTCGAAGGTGCCACCCTGGGCGCGACGCGGGAGGGGCCACTGCGGCACAACGCGGTGGAAACCTTTGTGGAGAAGAACACCGGCACCAACACCGGCTCCAAAATTCCTTGGCTCGACTGGGAAATTGTCCCGGGCGACGACAGCGTGACGATCGACGTTTACATGGCCGGGGGCGGCTGCACGCTCCCCGGCGCAGCCAAGGTATTGATGCCGGGTCAAGGCTACGAAGGGGTGGCCGAATTTGTATTCGATGTCGTGACGTCCCGCGGGGTGAATGCCTGCCCCCCCCTGTTGGTGGGCGTGGGGGTGTCGACTTCGGCGGAGACGGCGGCGCGCTTGTCCAAAAAGGCCATTTTGCGCCCCGTCAACTCGCGCCACAGCAACGATAACGCAGCCATGATGGAGGAACTCCTCACCGAGGGCTTGAACGAACTCGGGCTCGGCCCCCAGGGCTTGACGGGCAACAACAGTGTGATGGGGGTGAACATTGAATCCTCGGCGCGTCACCCCTCCACGATTGGGGTGGCGGTCTCGACCGGTTGCTGGGCGCACCGCCGTGGGCGCATCAAAATCAATGCCGACATGAGCTACGAAGTGATCTCGCACAAAGGATTCCAGCTGTGAAAAAGATTCTCACCACGCCCATCAAAGACGAAGACCTCGAATCCCTCAACATTGGCGATGTGGTCTACCTCACCGGCACCTTGGTGACCTGCCGCGATGTCGCCCACCGCCGCTTGATTGAGCTCGGCCGGGAACTACCCGTCAACCTCGAAGGCGGTGCGATTTTCCATGCTGGCCCCATCGTGCGCGAGAAGGAGAACGGCGAATACGAAATGGTCTCCATCGGCCCGACCACCAGCATGCGCATGGAGAAGTTTGAGAAAGAATTCATCCGCCGCACCGGGGTCAAGCTCATTGTGGGCAAAGGCGGCATGGGCCCCGAGACCCAGGCGGGTTGTCTGGAAAACAAGGCGGTACACGCCATTTTTCCAGGCGGCTGCGCGGTACTTGCCGCGACGCAGGTCGAGAAAGTTGAAGGCGCGGAGTGGAAGGATCTGGGCATGCCCGAGACACTGTGGATCAACCGCGTCAAAGAATTTGGTCCCTTGATCATCTCCATTGACACCAAAGGCAAGAACCTGATCGAGGAAAACAAGGCCGTCTTCAACGAGAAGAAGAAGCCCATTCTCGAGCGCATCAACCAGAAGATTCGCTTCATCAAGTAAGAGGGGAGGGCGGCTGAGCCTTTTGCCGCTCTGGCCGCTTGAACAACGTGCTACACACCCCGCGCAGCCAGCGGTTGGCGGGGTCGTGATGAAACCGCGTGTGCCAATATTGCTTGACCGTGAAGCCCGCGATGGGCAGTGGGCACGTGAGCGTGCGCAAGCCCGCCGCTTGCGCGAGCGTCTCCCCAATGTGGCGGGGCAGGGTGGCGATCAAGTCACTGTTTTGCAAAATGGCCGATAGGCCTAAGAATCCCGGCAGCGCCAGCTGAACGCGGCGTTGCTGACCGATCTGGCGCAAGGCTTGATCCAACAGATAGGCCCCCGTGCCCGACACAATCCCCACGTGTGATTCGGACAGGTATCGCTTGAGCGTGAGCTTGGCGCCCAAGCGAGGGTGCTCGGGTCGGCAGAGGCAAATCCAGTCCTGATCGAACAGGGCTTGCTGGTAAAAACCCGCTTCAAGGCCCGGAACCAGGCCCAAGGCCAAATCCGCCTCGCCCGACTGCAACTCGGAGGCCACGTTCTGCCCAATGGAGGCAGCTTCTAGGCGAATGCCGGGCGCGATGGCGTTGACATGGGCAAACAGGCGCGGCATCAGGGTGATGTGGCTGGCGTCGGTCATGAAGATCCGAAAATTGCGCTCACTGGTGCTCGCATCGAATTGGCTGGTGCTCGCAATCAATTGCGACAGACCGGTGAGCACCTGTCGCACGGCGGGCATCAAGTCCTCCATCCTCGGTGTGGGCTGCATGCCCTCTGGGGTGCGGACAAAAAGCGGATCCCCCAACATTTTGCGCAGTTGCGCCAAACCGATGCTCACCGACGGTTGGCTCAAGCCCATTCTCTCTGCTGTGCGGGTCACGCTTTGCGTGGCATGGAGTGCATCCATGAGGCGCAACTGCTTCAAATCGAGCGTTTCGAGGCGGTGGGGGGACGGTTTAGCCATATTTAAATTTTAAATACGAAATATTGTTTGTATTGTATTTATAGAAACGGACTGCAAACCTAGGATGGCGGCCGTGCCGATCTTTGCGCTCAGAAGGAGACAAATTTGAAGATTGCGGTTTTAGGGGCGGGAGCCCTCGGTTGTGCGATGGGCAGTTGCCTATACGAGGCGGGCCATGCGGTTTGGCTCATCAACCGCCGGGCGGACCATGTCCACACCATGAATACCCAGGGATTGACCCTGCGCATCCAAGGGGTGGATCGAACCATTGCTGTTAAAGCCGCCTGCCATGCGCAGGACATTGCCGCGCACGCCGGCCCCATGGATTTGATCGTGGTGCTCGTCAAGTCGTTTCACACCCGCGAAGCCATCACCTCAGCCACCTGCCTCGTGGGGCCCCAAACCGTGGTTCTTTCCCTCCAGAATGGACTCGGGCATGAGGAGGTCCTCGCCGACGTCGTGGGGCGGGAGAAAATCATTGCGGGCAAGACCTATGCGGGGGGTGTCATGCTCGGGGCGGGACACATCATTCGCGGCACCGAGGGCAAAGAAACCTTCATTGGTGAACTCGATGGGCAACTCACGGATCGCGTCAAGCACATCGCCGAGGTTTTCAACAGCGCCGGACTCATCACCCACATCAGCGACAACATCATGGGCACGATGTGGGAAAAGTTACTCGTCAATGTGGCCACCGGCGCATTGAGTGGGATCACACACCTCACCTATGGGGATCTCTACCAGGTACCCGAAGTCAAGGAATGTGCCTTGGCCGCCGTCACCGAAGCCCTGGAGGTGGCCAAGGCCAGTGGCATTCGCTTGAGTGTTTCCAACCCCGAGGAGCCTTGGCTCAAAGCCGCCAGCGGTCTGCCGGCCGAGTTCAAAGCCTCCATGCTGCAAAGCCTGGAGAAGGGCTCGATCACCGAAGTGGACTATGTCAATGGATCGGTGGTCCGCTGGGGCCAAAAGTGTGGGGTACCTACCCCCGTCAATCGCACCTTGGTGGCTTGTCTCAAAGGTATTGAGCGCGGCTTACCCGCCTAAAGGAAACCCAATGACCGTCAAAGCATACGTCGAGCATGTGGCCATTCGTGTCAAAGACATTCGCTGGCACATCCAATTCTTTCGGGAGGTGCTGGGGATGGAAGTGCGCGAGATCGATGGACCGAGTGACGACCCCCGCCAATACTGGACCTTGGGCGGCCTGCAGTTCATGGCCACGCCCGATTTGGAGGCCCCGCCCACGAACGAGGCCGGCTGGCTGGCCCATTTGGGGGTGATGGTCGATGACTTGCAAGCCGCGCTCGAAGCCGCCGAGCCCTGGGGCGTCAAAGCCCTCCCACAAGGTCGCAATTGGCTGCAACTGCCCGATGGACTGGCCGTGGAATTGATGCAGGCTGCCCCAGGTTCGGTCGAGCAAGTCCTCAGCGTGAACCCCAGAGCCCAATAACGGAGTGCACCCCATGACGCTCATACCCCCCCAACGCCGTTTTGAAACCCCTGAGCGATATTGGGATGACGCCAAAGAGGGCGATGTCTGCATCAGCCCGAGTTACGTGGTGACTGAGGAGCGCATCAATGCCTATGCCGTGTTGACGGGGGATTTCACGCCCGTCCACATCAATGAGGCCTACGCCAAGACCACTCCCTTTGGCACCCGAGTCGCGCACGGACTCTTCGGGCTGTCGATCGCCGACGGCCTCAAAACCCAGAGCGAATACCGATTTCTTCCCGGCATGTCGCTGGGCTGGACCTGGGACTTTTTATTGCCCATCAAAATCAATGATGAGCTGCATGTCCAGTTCTCGGTCACGGGTTTGCGCCCCAGTAAAAGTCGCCCAGGCTGGGGCATCGTGATTCTGCCTTCGGAATTGATCAACCAACACGGTGAAGTTGTGCACCGAGGCGAGCACCGTCTGATGATTCCCCGACGTCCAGGAGCGTTCTGATGCAAGACCTGCCACT
>JACCDX010020856.1_pt1 | contig 13322 bp, 10 predicted proteins | sample 7449681 | NCBI WGS metagenome assembly JACCDX01 (sample SAMN15323450, study PRJNA562643) | freshwater metagenome | isolation source: river surface water | place: USA:Blue River Watershed | collected 2017-08-18
ACACCGCTGGCAAAGCCCTTTGGCTGACCACTTCCCCCGGGCTGCTGGAAAAACTGATGGCGCATGGCGAACCCGTAGCTTCGCTGGAGGCCGGGGCCGACTTGACAGTTTCAAATTCACTGGCCAGAGCAGGTTACGACTTCACTTTGGGCTATTGCGACTTGCTCAACGAAAGGTGTGGCTGGCGGGAATACGCCGATATCAACATGGCTTTGGCGTTTGGCTTCAATCAGTGCTTTTTTACGACGTTCTACAAGGCAAGACTATTGCAGAACGTTTTGGATAAGTGCGCCGCCGGAGATCAGGTAATTTGCGTGGGTGAATCGGAAAACAGGCTACCTTCTGGACTTGCTCTTTTCTACAATCGCTTCGACACCGTTTTCGCCATGCTTGCGAAGCATACAAATTATCAGGCGCTGAGTGTGCATGAGCACAGGGCATCCCGAACGGAGATGGATCAGCTTACTACCTATTCGAAAGCGCGCCGGATGGAGCTCCATGAGAAGCTAATGAGCGTGCTAACCAATACGCTAAGCTCCGCTTTCTTCAAGGCATTCGCCCTATTTTCTAGAAAAAAACTATTTCCGTTTAAACGATTGGGATTCTTGCCTTGGAGTAAGCGACATTTTTACGTTTATAAGACCTGCGAACTGATGGACGAGGTCTTGCCGCAATTGCTTTTCCGCGGCGGCCAGATAGGGTTTTTGACCCCGCTGCCGACGGTTACGCCCAAACTGTCGGACGAGGGATACTTGCCAGAGCGCGTCGAGCTGGAAACGCTATTCAGTACTATGTTGAGAAGCGTTTTTCATGACCATGGTCTCGATTTTCCTTTGACATTTGAAGCGGCAGAAATACTGCTAAAGCAGCGTTTATTTGCGGTATTGACTTTGCTGCATGCCCAATTGCCAGAACTGAACGATGGATTTGAACGTGTCATTGCCCCGCTTGAATGTGGAGCACGTATTCTGACCAATGCGTTAACTGCGCCTGTAGAGCGGCTTTTTTTTAACTACTGCGCTAAAAAAGGGGTTGAGGTGACGGCTTTTGAGCATGGATTGGTTTATGGACTTTCAAAGTGGTCGGCATATGGTGCTCGGCACGCGGGTATGCTGGCTGCTGGAACAGGTGTCTATCATAGCGAGTGTTCGTTAAACGAGATAGCTCCGTATGCAACTGGGCAACGTATGGTCGTGGGAGGTTTGCCAAGTGTGACTAATCGTGTATGGATGCGACCAGTACAGCGCCGCTTAGGAAGAAAAATTCTTAGGGTGGGATCAGACGAGCACGTTGTGATGTTCGTGGCCAATATGTATCGAAATAATTTTTTATACGGCCCACATATGGAAACTGACTTCCAAAACCATATCAGAACCAGGGCAGTATTGGACTATCTTATCAATGCCTTTCCGCGTTCGACCATCGTACTCAAACTGTATCCGAATGCTCGCTATCTGGATCAATGGGACTGGCCTGAATATGCTGCAATGACAAATGTGCGCGTTGTTCGCGACATAGATTTCCGATTTATTAGATCGGCAGCAGATGCCATCTTCGTTGGGACGTCCCAAAGTACGCTGGGGTGGTGTTTAGGGTCAGGTGCTCCCGTGTATTACTTAGAACCCGAATCCGCCCCAACAACGTTTTCGGGATGCCCCTTGACGAACCCAGGAATTCCTGAGGTTCGCTCGATGCGTCTTGTAAAGATGCCGCATTGCGTACCCGAAATGCCTGACCGACGAACCCTATACAAGGAGCTGCTTCAATGACCGCGATCGATCGTGAAGATGACTATCTTGCCAAAACAATCCATGCACTTTGGCGGCTCCCCAGAGACCTTGTGTCAGATGGTTATGATCAAGCGTTATTGGCGCTTTCTCGAGATGTACCTATGACCATTCACGAATATCCGACAGGTAGTGAGTGCTTCACTTGGGTCGTGCCGGAGAAGTGGGCTTGCGAAGAGGCGTATCTAGAATCGGTGGATGGGCGACGTATCTTTTCATACGCTGACAACCCTTTGCATGTCATGTCCTACTCCCAGCCGTATGAGGGTATGGTTTCACGAGACGAACTTCTTCGACACCTCTTTGTTCATCCCCGTCTTCCAGATGCAATCCCATTTCAGTTTTCCTACTACAAATCGGCTTGGGGTCTTTGTTGTTCGCAGAACCTCAAGGAAACCCTGCACGACGATGCCTACCGAGTGGTGATTCGGTCAAGCTTTTCACCGGGAACCCTCAAAGTTGGAGAGGTGGTCATCCCCGGCAGGAGTGAAGAGGCAATTGTTTTGTGCGCCCACCTTTGCCACCCCCATATGGTCAACGATGATCTAACTGGCGTAGTCGTAGGAATGGATATCATGCGGACTCTTCTTGCACGTGGAGGTCTGCGCTACACCTATCGGCTGGTGCTTCTGCCCGAAACCATAGGTTCAGCAGCCTACCTTAGCCATAGCAAAAGCATCATTCCTTCGATGAAGGGGGGTATATTTCTGGAGATACTGGGAACAAGACACCCGCACGCGTTTCAGCGGTCTCTGGTGGGAAATTCCGCCATTGATCTGGTGGCGGAGATGGTAATGCGAGAGCTTGACCCAGACTCTTGGAGTGACAAATTTCTAAGCGTAATACTCAATGACGAGCGTATGTTCAATTCGCGAGGTGTGAGCGTTCCAATGGTTTCTTTATCGAGGGTTCTGCCAGTTGGGCATCCCGAGCGCCCATACCGTGAATATCACACTAGCCTCGACACTCCGGAAATGGTTGACTGGCAACACCTATCCGCCTCACGGGACCTGATTCTTCGAATAATCGATGCGTTAGAGGCGAACAGAATTCCTCAGCTCCGCTATTTCGGTGAACTGTGTTGCTCACGCTACCCACGTATCAATTACCGCCTTATGAGAGATCTGATTCACAGCGTCCCCTACTATGTCAACGGTGAGCGCACGGTTGCCGAGGTCGCAGCAGCAGTTGGAATGGGGTTTTGGCAGGTAAAGGGTTTCTTGGATCTACTGGAGGCAGAAGATCTACTGGAGTACCTTCCAGACGAGGTTGTGCCACCTTCCCTTGAGGAGTCGGGTTACAGGTGATGGCCTTCAGTCATCTCGGGCTTTTCGGAGTCACAAGGGGGCGCATCGTCCTGTTCACGTGGCTAAGTCTTGCCGCTGCCTTTCTAGAGGGGTTTGGCATGGCCATGTTTCTGCCTGTCCTTGAGTATGTAGAGAAGGGCCAGAACGCCGCCCAATTGGCACGATCATCGGAAATGTGGCGCTGGTTAATCGAGTCATTCGCTTTTCTCGGCATTGAGGTAAGCCTTCTGCCCCTAGTGATTTCCGCGGTGGGGATTATGCTGATCCGGGTATTGGTAGTCTACGCACGACAGGTCTACACGGCCTGGCTGGGACAGGAAATGCAGCACACAACCCGTAGCAACCTGTTCGATGCTTACATGGGGATGGATTACGGCTCAACCACACTCCTGTCGAGCGGCGGTCTGATCAACATTCTGACGACCGAGGCGCAACGTGCGGCGGGCAGTTTTGCCGCTCTTTTCGCCCTCGCTGCAAACACGGCGGTTTGTTTAGGGTTTGTGGTTGTCCTGCTTTGGCTCTCGACGCCATTGACAACCCTGGCAGTGTTGTTCCTCGGCATATCGGCAATGACTGTGGCCTACTATGTGCGACATACGCGCAACTACAGTCACGCTGCTACCGAAGCAAACGACCGATATTCACGCCTGGCACTGGAGCGTATTGGGGCGCTAAGACTGGTGAAGCTGACGGCCACTTCGGCACGAGAGACAGAGCGAACGCGACACGCATCTCAGGCGGTGGGTGATTTCTTCTACTGGCTTTCCAAGGTAGCCGCACGCGTCGACCTGATCATAGAGCCGATGGTACTCATTTCAGGTGGCGCGATACTGTACCTGGCAATCAGTTCATTCGGCATGAGCCTGTCGGAAGTTGGCATCTTCGTCCTGATCCTGCTTCGTCTGTTGCCGTTGGCGAAGGAGATCATGAAGTCCCGCCAGACTTATAACTCCTGCGCTGGCAGTCTTCGAGCAGTCATCGAGAGCTATACCAAAGCGGTTGCCGCGACTGAAACGCAAAGCGGCCACAAGCAATTCGTCTGCTTGAAGACATCGATCGTGTTCAAGAACGTTAGTTTCACTTATCCAGGAATTCAGACAGCGGCATTGTTCGACATTGATCTGGAGATTCCTGCGGGGAAAGTCACCGCTTTGGTAGGTCCATCGGGAGCAGGGAAGACCACGCTGGCCGACATTATTCCGAGATTACGAGTACCCCAGACGGGTAGAGTGCTTTACGACGGAATTGATGGTGTGGAGCTTGATCTCGGCTCATTGCGGCGCTGTATGGCCTTCGTCTCCCAGGACGCTGTCATTTTGGATGATACCGTTGCAGAGAATCTCCGCTTTGTGCGACCGGAAGCCACCGAAGCCGAGCTTTGGGATGCGCTTTCCGGTGCCCAGGCGGGGAATTTCGTGAGTTCGCTGGACCAGAAGTTGGAAACCCGGGTGGGAGAGCGGGGTACAAGGCTTTCAGGCGGGCAAAAACAGCGCCTTTCCCTGGCGCGTGCATTGCTGCAGAAGTCATCTGTGTTGATTCTCGATGAACCGACCAGCGCCTTGGATTCGGAGACCGAGCGGGACATACAGATCGCGTTGGACAACCTGCGTACCCGGGGGAACGTGACGATAGTCATCATAGCCCATCGGCTATCCACCATTCGCAACGCGGACCAGATAGTGGTGCTGAAGGACGGCCGAGTGGCCGAGCGGGGCAGCCACGATGAACTAATGATTTCCGAGGACTGGTATGCCAGAGCTTCGGGAATGCAATCCGGTAACAATTGAAAGAGTAAGCAAAGATGGATCTCAGCGGCAAAAAAATATTGATCACCGGCGCCGATGGCTTCATTGGCTCGCACCTTACTGAGGAGCTGGTAAGGCAGGGCCATGAGGTTCGCGCCTTTGTTCTCTACAACTCCTTCAATTCATGGGGTTGGTTGGATCATGGCTCGTCGGCATTCAAGCGTAATCTCGACGTTGTCGCCGGAGATGTGCGCGATCCCAATGGCGTGCGAACTGCGATGAAGGGTTGTGAAGTAGTCTTGCATCTCGCCGCACTTATTGCTATTCCGTACTCCTACCATTCACCCGATACCTATGTCGAAACTAATGTAAAGGGTACGCTGAATATCGTTCAGGCCGCTCGCGACCTTGGGGTGGAGCGCGTGGTTCATACCTCAACCAGCGAAGTTTACGGCACTGCCGACTATGTACCCATTGACGAGGATCACCCCCTCTGCGGCCAGTCGCCTTACTCGGCCTCTAAGATCGGTGCTGATCACATGGCGCTTTCCTTTTACCGCTCGTTCGAAACGCCTGTTACCGTGCTGCGGCCATTCAATACTTATGGCCCGCGCCAGAGCGCACGTGCCGTCATTCCCACGGTCATCACACAGATCGCTAATGGAGCTAGGCAGATTAAACTCGGTGCTCTGCACCCCACGCGCGACTTTACATTCGTGACCGATACTGTGCAGGCATTCATTGCTGCCGCCCGTTGTGATGCTGCGGTAGGTGAGGTCCTCAACGCCGGTAGCGGCTTCGAGATTTCTATTGGCAACACGGCCCGACTAATTGCCGATGTCATGGGCGCGGATATCGAGATAGTCGCAGACCAACAGCGCATCAGGCCAGAGAAAAGTGAGGTCGAGAGACTCTTCGCTTCCGATGCCAAACTTCGACGCTTGACCTCGTGGATCCCCGCCTATGGGGAACTTGATGGATTTCGGCGTGGTTTGGCCGAGACCATAGCCTGGTTTAGGGCGCCCGAAAACCTATCTGCGTACAAGGCCAACATTTACAACATCTAGCCCAGAAGCAGCATGAACCAAAATTCAAAAAGGAAGCTGATATTGGTTGGCGGTGGCGGGCATGCCCGATCCTGTCTGGATGTGATCCGGGCAGGGGGGCAATTCGAGGTTGTTGGTATCTTGGAGAGACCGGAGCGACTACGCGCAGGTATTTTTGGCATCCCCGTGATCGGTACGGATGAGGACATGCCCGCTCTGGCTGCTAAAGGTATCTGTTTTGTCATCGCCTTGGGCCAGATCAAGTCGCCAGAACCCCGTATCCGTCTTCATGCGCGTCTTAAGGAACTGAGGGCGCATCTGCCCGTCGTCATTTCTCCTACTGCCCACGTTTCGCCGAATGCGGAGATCGGGGAAGGAAGCATCGTCATGCACATGGCCATGATTGGTCCTGGTGCTCGCATTGGGGCGAACTGCATCATTAACGCCAGCGCATTGGTGGAGCACGACGCCCAGGTGGGCGACCACTGCCATATTGCTACGGGCGCTATAGTCAACGGGGATTGCCAGATCGGATCAGGGGTTTTCGTTGGCAGTGGTGCGGTGCTGCGCCAGGGGGTGCGAGTAGGTGATCGCAGCATTGTTGGCATGGGGATGATCGTGCGCCGCGATGTGGATTCGCCATGAGGCAATATCTTATTACCGCGAAAGGAGTCTGATGCCGTGATTCCGCTTGCCATTCCTGACTTGTCCGGCAACGAAGCCTCGTACCTTATGGAATGCGTGCGGACCAACTTCGTTTCCTCGGTCGGCCCTTTCGTTACGTGGTTGGAGCAATTAGCGGCTGGTGTGACAGGTGCTAGGGGTTGTGCGGCCACATCAAGCGGTACCACCGGGCTGCATGCAGCTCTGATGGCCTTCGGTGTTGGTCCGGGCGATCTGGTTCTGTTGCCGTCCTTCACATTCATTGCTAGTGCCAACGCGGTTGCCCACTGTCACGCAATACCGTGGTTCGTCGATATCTCACCTGATTCATGGTGCATGAACCCGCTTCAGTTGGCTACGCTTCTATCCGAAGAGACAAGGAGCGAGGGTGGTCAGATCGTTCACAAGAGCACGGGCCGCAGAGTAGCTGCGATCATGCCGGTCTATACGCTGGGCACTCCTGCGGACATGGATGCGATCCGGGCACTGGCACGGGAAAACGGATTGCCCGTGGTGGCCGATGCGGCAGCGGCCTTGGGTGCCCGTTACAAAGGCCGTAATCTGGCTGAGCTTGCCGATCTGTCAGTCGCATCGTTTAACGGCAATAAGACGGTGACCGCAGGCGGAGGTGGCGTAATAGTCGGCGATGACGAGACGGCGATAAAGTTAGTCCGCCACTTGACGACTACGGCACGGATAGGGGATGACTACGATCATGACCGAATTGGGTATAACTACAGAATGACGAACCTACAGGCCGCAGTTGGCTGTGCGCAACTCGAGCGGCTGAATGACTTTGTGGCTGCGAAGCGACGGATCAGAGCGCGGTATGACGAGGCATTTGCGCCCATTACTGGTGTCAGCGCATTTCCGCAGCCAGTTTGGGCTGAAAGCGGCTGCTGGTTTTCTGGACTGGTGTTGGACGATTCCGCGCTACCGACAGCAAACGAGCTTTGTGCCCAGTTGCGAAAACGTGGCATTGAGGCGCGCACTTTCTGGAAACCGGCGCATTTACAAGCACCGTATCACAGCGCCCCTTGCGCACACTTGCCGGTCACGGAATCAACATGGGAGAGGGTAGTCACGCTGCCTTGTTCTACAGGTCTTTCCGAACAGGACCAAGAGACGGTAATTTCAGTGGTGAAAGAGTTGTTGAGGGATTGGACTTGGCGGAAACAACGGTGAGATCACCCATGAATTTGCATAGCAGCTTGCCGGGATGTTCCGATGTCAAGTGACTACGTCGTATACGCCACTTTCTATCCTGGCGTGGAGAAGTATGCCCTTCAGTGGAAGAATAGTGTATTGGCGCAAACTGACAAAGAATTCGATTTGGCGCTCGGCTTGGATGTAATCACACCGCGACAGGCACAGCAGATGCTGGGCGCTGACATAAGAGCCAGATTTCTGACGGCACCCACCGGGTCTACTCCGGCGGGAGTGCGCAACCACGCCTTCTTGCAACTTGTCGAAGACTACAAGGGCGTCATCATGACCGACATGGACGACCTCCTCCTGCCCGAGAGGGTTCGCACTGCCAAGGCGTCGCTATCGACAAGCGATCTTGGTTGCTGCGCGATGCAGGTAATGGATGCAGACTGTCTGATGCAGGATGTCTTGTTTGATCCAGGAGCGAGAACGCCGAATATTTTGGTCGGCAATGTCTTTGGTTTAGGCAACACTGCATACCGATCGCGATTGCTGAAGGAGTGCTTGCCTGTACCTGCAAGCTGCGTTCTAATGGACTGGCTGATTGCGACTCGGGCCTTGGCATCAGGGGCTGCGATCGCGATTGACCGGACACCACAGATGGTTTATCGGCAATATCCGAACAACACGGCCCGAATCCTTCAGCCATTTTCCTCCGAGCAAATCTTGAAAGCCTGCGAACTGGTGCTGGGCCACTACGACTTGGTTCACTCAGAAGCCCCCCAGAGGTTTCCACAAATGCTGAGTGACTTGGAGCACGCCTCAGGCAAGGCTCGGCATTTTTTTGAAGTTGTACGGACAAATAAATCTACCTTACATAATTATGTATTGGCTTTAAATGGGCTAGCTACACCGCATGTGTGGTGGGACTGTGTCGCTCACCCTGAATTGGAGAATGTATGGAGTCATTGAGTGTTGAGGGCAAGTTGATCGGTCCGGGGCATCCCCCTTATGTCATTGCAGAAATAGGTTCGAATCACAACGGTGATATGGATTTGGCCCGCAAGTTGATCGATGCGGTCGTCGAAGCTGGTGCTGATGCGGTAAAGTTTCAATCGTGGTCGAAGAAAAGTCTCGTCAGTAAAGCTGAGTTTGCGCGCAATACCAAGTATGCGGATTCGTTCCGGCACTTCGGTAGTCTCGAAGAGATGGTTGAAAAGTACCAACTCACGCCGCAGCAACATTACGAAGTGGACGCTTATTGCCGGGGGAAGGGTATCACTTTCATTTCCACGCCTTTTTCTAAACCAGAAGTGGATCTGCTCGACGAGATCGGTATTCCGTTCTTCAAGATCGCGTCAATGGATGTCAATAACTTGCCGTTACTCGTCGAGGTAGGCGCCAAAGGAAAGCCTGTGATGCTATCGACGGGCATGGCCACGCTGGGCGAGATCGAGCGTGCATTGGCGGTGCTGCGAGACGCTGGCTCCGGAGCAGTAAGTCTTTTGCACTGCATTTCCATCTACCCACCGAAATTCGAGGACATCAATCTCCACAACATTCCAATGTTGCAGCGGACCTTTGATGTTCCTGTTGGATTCTCGGACCACTCGCAGGGGACGGCCATACCTTTGGCGGCAATTGCCCTAGGTGCTTGCGTGGTGGAAAAGCATTTCACGCTTGACCGCGATATGCCTGGATGGGATCACTGGGTTTCAGCTGATCCGGGCGAGATGCGTAAGCTTGTAGTGGAGGGCAGGAACATATTCACTGCATTGGGCAGTGGGGTGCGGCGCGTCAATGCGGAGGAACAATCGAAGAAACTTGCATTCCGACGCTGCTGCGTTGCTGCCAGGCCATTACCGGCAGGGCATGTTCTGGGCGCGGTCGACTTAGACTATAAGAGACCAGGAACGGGCATTCATCCCGACGAGACTCGCTACTTGGTTGGACGCACCTTGAAGCGTGATCTTGGTGAGGACGATATCCTACACTGGGACGATCTGATCTAACGTGATGCAAGCCAGACTACTCAGCACCGGCGTTCAGGGACACGCCCTGCTTCGACGAATTACTGTCACTGAAGAGACGTCCCTGCGCGACGGATTGAGTCTTTTGAACGAGACCGGTTTGCAGATACTACTCATCGCCGACTCGGAAGGGCGATTGACGGGGATGCTTACTGACGGGGATGTACGCCGGTCGCTATTGCGCGATATATCTCTCGATGTTGCGCTAAGTGAGATCATGAACAGGGCCTTTACTACACTGAGCGATGATCAGGCTCATCTGGCAAATGACTTGATTCGTCGCGCCCATTTCAATCAGGTCCCCATTTTGGATGCGGATGGCAAGTTGATCGACCTGATGGTCGGCAGCGGTGTTTCGGCGCGTGAATCAGAGAAGCGGGGCATTCCTGTTGTCGTCATGGCGGGCGGCAAGGGAACACGACTTTCACCCTTGACGCGCATTGTACCTAAACCACTGATGCCGGTGGGTGAGCAGACCATGCTGGAAAAGATCATGGAGAGTTTTGCCACGCACGGGTTCAGCGACTTTCGGGTGATTGTCAATTACAAGCGGGAACTCATAAGATCGTATTTCGCCGAAGTTGGTTCGCCCTATGAGCTGGAGTTTCTCGACGAGGATCAGCCCCTGGGCACAGCCGGTGGCCTTACCCTTTTGAAGGGAAAGGTCGATGGAACGTTTATTCTGACCAACTGCGACATCGTGGCAGAACTTCAGTATTCCGGATTGATTGACTGGCACCGTGACCACCGTGCGCATCTGACTATTCTGGGGGTACGCAAGCGCGTTGATATACCCTACGGTGTCATCAAGGTCGATGAGAACTCTCTGGTAACTGAGATTGAGGAAAAACCGTTTTCCCACCACGTCATTGTTAGCGGTGTATACGTGGTTGATCCGGCGGTGCTGGAAATTGTTCCGGAAGGCCAGCCCCTTGGAATGGACGGACTCATCCGCTTGCTTATCGACAGCGGCATGCGTGTTACCTGTTATCCGATAGAAACCGGATGGTTCGATATGGGGCAGTTTGAGGAATATAGAAACCTGTTGAAGCATTTTGAGGTGTTAGATGTCTAGTAACTATTTGTCCCTGATGCGGCTCGATGGCCGCAGGGCTGCGGTTTCTGGTGGAGGAGGTTTGCTTGGCGCTGAGATTGCCAAGTGCCTTTGCGCCCATGGCGCCGACGTTCTGGTGCTCGACCTTGCCACCGAGCGCGGGAAGGCGGTGGCCGCTGAAGCCTCTGTTTTGGGGGGTTCGTGCCATTTTTTCCGTTGTGATTTCGCCGACGTGCCCGCCATTCCTAGCATCGTGGATGAGTTGGAGAAAACATTTGGCCCGCTTGATGTGTGGGTCAACTGCGCATACCCGCGAACCGATGACTGGAGTGCAAAACTGGAAGAAACAACTCCGGAAAGTTGGCAGGCGAACGTGGATATGCATCTGAACAGCTACTGTATTGCATCGCACGAAGTGGCCAAGCGGATGGCGGCACGCGGCAAGGGCTCTATCATCAACATCGGCTCGATCCAGGGGCGGGTAGCGCCGAACTTCCGCAACTATGATGGCACGAGCATGAGTTCTCCTCCCGCCTATACGGCCATCAAGGGCGGAATAGCGGCCTATTCACGGTATCTGGCAAGCTATTTTGGTTCCCGCAACGTGAGGGTGAACACGGTGAGTCCGGGCGGCATCTTCAACAACCAGCCAGCGTCATTTCAGGAAAAGTACAACGAAAAGACTTGCCTCGGCCGGCTGGCGGCTGCCAGAGAGATAGCCCCGTCTGTCGCCTTTCTCGCATCAGACGCAGCCTCCTACATCACCGGCATCGATCTTCTTGTCGACGGCGGCCTGACTGCCCTATGAGCCAGAGACTTTTCCCGAGAAAGAACCGATCACTACACGAGGCAATGGCGGTCGTTGGGACTCTGTCGGGCGATCTAGCAGTCGAATCGCAAAGCGCGATCCTTCACGATCAGTACAACGCTGAGATTCAGCTTGTACCGTTTGCCTTGATGCGTAGCGATGCAGGCCTGCGGGCGGCGTATCTGAACTGGCTGAATGATCCCGACGTGGTGCGGCCCATTGGCTCCCCGGCGCTCCTGGGGTCAAAGGGACCGGAGTTTGTCGAACAGAGCTTTGCACGGTTTACCCGACCCGATAGCCCAGGGTTTTTCGTTCGGTACTGCCCCGAACAGGTATTCATCGGCACCGCCAAACTCGACGCCATCTCCGCTCACTGTAGTTCGGCCTGGGACGGTATTATGATCGGGAATCGACTTTATCAGGGGCGTGGCCTAGCGGTTGCAATCTATCGGATATTGCTCGCCTTTGGCTTCACGGCATTGGGACTCAACCGAGTCAGCGGTGGTTGCAACGAACACAATGTTCCGATGGTGAAAACGTTCCATCGCCTGGGTTATGCGCTGGAGGGGCGTCTCAGGCAGGCCGACTGTATCGATGGACAATTCAGCGACCACCTTTATTTTGGCATCTTACGCGATGAGTTCTTCGCGGCCAATGAAGTAAGGCTTGGTTTGAAAAAGTATAATGGGGGAGATTTTCCGTGGAACGATTGAGGTTTCCATCGTCTTCTGCCATTCGATCGGGACACGGTCAGGTGCCGGGATATCAGGCTGACAGGCCTACCCGGCTGACAGGCCTACCCGGTTTGCGACTAATAATCTGCGGCTTTGCGAGCAAATGAAAAATACTTGGCGCTTTACTGATCGCGAGATGAACTATGTTCGCGAGGTACTGGATTCCGGTTTCGGTTCCGGCACCTCGGGGAGCATGAACAACCGCTTCGAGCAGGCGCTGGCGACCAAGGTCGGCGCGAAGTACGCTGTCACGTTCAACTCCGGGACCTCCACCCTGCATGCGGCACTGGATGCGGTCGGCGTGGGTTACGGCGACGAAGTGATAACGGCGCCGCTCACGGTGATTTCCAACCTCGACGTGATCCTGGCCCAGAATGCCCTACCGGTTTTTGCCGATATCGATCCCGACACCTTCAATATAGATCCGGAAGACGTGGCTCGCAAGATCACGCCGCGCACCAAGGCGATCATGCCGATTTCGCTCTACGGTTTGTCCTGCGATCTTGATCCGCTGATGGAGCTCGGCCGCAAGCATGGCATTGCGGTGATCAACGACGCAGCGGAGGCTTTCGGCACGCTCTATAAGGGGCGCCCGATTGCGGAGATCGCCGACATCACCAGCTACAGCCTTGAGAATTCCAAACACATAACCACAGGTGATGGCGGCATCGTGGTAACCAACAAACTCGAATATGCCGAGAGAATGCGTAAGTTCGGCAGCCTGGGGTATGCTGCCTTGAAGGCCACCGACGGTCGCATCCGTTCCAACAAGGACATTTTCCAGAACCCGAACTACAAGCGTCACGACGCCTTCGGCTACAACTACCGGATGCCGGAAGTGGCGGCTGCAATCGGACTGGCGCAGACCGAACGGATGGATTTTTTCCTGAACTTGCGCGCTGACATCGCTGCAATGTTTCTGGAGGCGGCCGCGGAAGCGGATTACCTCGTGCCGCAGAAGGTGCCGGCCGGTTACAACAACAGCTACTGGACCGTGGC
>JACCDX010299720.1_pt1 | contig 13319 bp, 11 predicted proteins | sample 7449681 | NCBI WGS metagenome assembly JACCDX01 (sample SAMN15323450, study PRJNA562643) | freshwater metagenome | isolation source: river surface water | place: USA:Blue River Watershed | collected 2017-08-18
GCTTCGGCAAGGGCACCGCGACCTTCATGATCATGGGCGACAAATGCACGCGCCGCTGCCCGTTCTGCGACGTCGGCCACGGCCGCTCGGACCCGCTTGACGTGAACGAACCGGAGAACCTCGCCAAGACGATCGCGGCGCTGAAGCTCTCCTACGTGGTGATCACCTCGGTCGACCGCGACGATTTGCGCGACGGCGGCGCCGCGCATTTCGTCGACTGCATACGCCGCGTGCGCGAGCAGTCGCCGTCCACCCGCATCGAGATCCTGACACCGGACTTCCGCGGCCGCATGGACCGCGCGCTGGAGATCCTGAAGGCCGCGCCGCCGGACGTGATGAACCACAACCTCGAGACCGTGCCGCGCCTGTACAAGGAGGCGCGCCCGGGCTCCGACTATGCGTACTCGCTGAGCCTGCTGAAGCGCTTCAAGGCGCTGCATCCGGAGGTGCCGACCAAGTCGGGACTGATGGTCGGCCTCGGCGAAACCGATGAGGAAATCCTTTACGTGATGCGCGACCTGCGCGCGCACGACGTCGACATGCTGACCATCGGGCAGTACCTGATGCCCAGCGGCGACCATCTGCCGGTGCGCCGCTATGTGCATCCGGACACGTTCAAAATGTTCGAAGAAGAAGCGACGAAGATGGGCTTCGTCCATGCGGCGGTCGGCGCGATGGTGCGCAGCTCGTATCACGCCGACCAGCAAGCCCACCAGGCCGGCGTGTCCATCGACGCTTGACCCGCCTGATCAGCGGCCGGGCGGGTGGATCGCCGGCTGCTGCAATCTGACACCCGTGCCGAGCCGCCGCTCCGCACGGGTTAGTTTTTTTCAAGAAACACCACAAGCATACAACCCGGCATCGAACCATTCCCCCGCCGAGACCACGGATCAAACACCGAGCGAAACGCTCGATATCCGAACATCCGTGCGATCTTTAGTACGCCGAAGGGGGCACCTCGATGGACAGCATTTCCCGCGGAACCAAGCGTTCGCTACCGGACGATGCCACGGCAGCGTCCGTACCCCGCGCAAAGCGCGCCCGTACGGCGGAAGAGCCGGGCGCCGCCGAGGCGCTGGCCCTGCTCAGCCATGGCCCGGCCACCCTGCTGCCGTTCGATGTGGTGCATGCGATCGGCATCATCAATACCACGCTGCTGAATGGCGAACGCTGGCTGGATCTGTCGTCCCTGCCGGCGGCGGCACTGGCCGGCATACCGGCCGACGCACTGGACGCGGCGATCGGCCGGATCGAGTCGCTGATGCTGCCTGAACAGCTGGTCGAGCTTCCGGCCTTTTGCAGTCGCATGCGGTCGCTGCAGATACTTCACCTGCGCGGCTACTGGGGCCGGCAGCTGGATCTGAGCGCCTTGCCTGCACTGACCCGCGTCGAGGGCCGGGCGCATTCGGTGCTGGACGAGATCTGGCTCAACGACCGCGCCGCGATCGCGCTGGCCGCGCCGGGACGGGTCAGCAAGATTCGCTGTTTCCGCATGCGCGACGGCATGATCGTCAGCCAGCATGCGCTGCCGGGCCATGCGTATTACAAGGCGCTGGCCGGCCGCAGCCTGCCCGACCTGCGCAACCTGAATCACTCGGCCTGCTTCGCCGGCACGCGGACACCGATCACCTGCTCGGATATCACGCAGTATGTGAACGAAGCCCTCCCCGGAAAAAGCGCACTGCCGAAGGACAGCTATCTCGGCATCACCGATCCGGCCAGCCTGACGGCGCTGACGGACAGCCAGACCCGCAGGAAGTTCTTCGAAGCGGTCACGACGAGCAGCGGCTATCACTACGTCGATGATATGAATTTCGGGCTGTGGGCCAGCGAGCAGCTGGCGCAGATGAAAGCCGCCACGGCAGCGCAGGCGGAAGCCGACTTGTCCGCATCCTCCACCCATGCGGCGATGGAGCCGCCGGGCGCCACCCGGATTTTTTACGCGCTCACCGGCAAACATGCGGTGTCGCTGGTGCTGCGCTACAAGCCGGGCGAACCGGAGAAGTTCGCCGCCATCCTGATGGATCCGAACCAGACCCTGACGCACAGGCGCATTGAAGAAAACCAGCTGGCTCGGGTGAATTCCACCACCGGCGGCTGGCAAATCAGCCGCCTGCTTCCCGACGGCGCGGCACCCCACTACCTGCCGCCCGCCGCCCGGCCGGCCTGGCTGTTCGTCGATGCGACAAGGCGGGCCGAAGGTGAGCGGCCGCAGGTCGACCTGAGCCATCTGGTGGAAATCAACGGGGATGTGCTGTATGCGCTGTCGCTCTGCGCACAGGGCGAGGGGATCGCTGCGGTGGGGCGGTGGATGCTGGAAGACTTCCGCAACGGCCGCACCGACGCCGCCAGCGTGTTCAGGGCACTGACCGCAGAGCGGCTGCTGGACACCCGCGAATCGCACTGTTTCGGCCTGCAGCTGATCCTGCATTCCGGCTATGCAGAAGCCGCCACCGCCTATGTGCAAGTGATCACCGACTTTGCCCGCGCCGTGCACGAGCGCGGCTGGGTGGACGTGGCCTGCGGACAGATCCCGGCCGATTTCTGCCATCACCTGCTGCGGCCGGGCGACGCTCCGTCGTTCAGCATCGCCGCGCTTTACCTGTCGCAGGCGTGCGGCCCGGCGGCCAAGCAGGCGAGCTTCCGCGCCTATGCGGAAGGCTTGAACACCCTGCTGGTCGAGCAACTGATCTCGACCGATGCCTGCGTCAGCTTGCTGATGGAAAGCTGGGCCTCATGGAATATCCTCGAGTGTGCGTTGCTGAAAGCGGACGCGGCCACGTTTTCCGCATTTGGCAGGCTGCTGATCCGCCTGCATCGGGATGGCGCGATCGATCTGGAGCAATGCCGCGAGATCCTCGGCGGCACACACGCGGCGCAGGAACCGATGCCGCTGCTGTGGACCGTCTGCGGCCAGGGCTGGTCTCCGGCGCTGCAGGCCTTCGCGGATCTTGTCAACGAGCTGGCGCTGCAGGAAAGGTTGCAGGAACCGGTCACCGACCTCATGGATTTTTTCGATACGGACACGGCGTTGCCGGCCGAAGAATCAGCCACGCGAATCTGCCGGGTGCTGTTGGACCCGCTGCTGTTCGGCGCGGACACGCAGCGCGCAGCGCGGGAGCTTGCCGTCAGGGCGCCGGCCGAACCGCCATTGCGGCCCGCACTGGTGCGGCTGGCGTCCTGCCTGCGCAACCGGTCGGCGCCGGTCAATTACGCTGTCGATATCCTGTCCGCCTGACGCTGCCGGACTGCGGGAATCAGGCCGCGAGTTCCTTCTCGATCAGCTGGTGCAGCGCCGGGAACTCGGGAATGCCGACATAGCGCTTGACGATGTTGCCCTGCTTGTCGATCAGGAAGGTGGTCGGCGTGAGCTTGACGTCGCCGAACGACCTCGCGGCACTGCCATCGTCCAGCGCGACCATGAACGGCAGTTCGCGCGTCTTCGCATAGTTCAGCACATAGCTCGGCGGATCGTAGTTCATCGCGACCGCGACGAGTTCAAGGCCGCGCTCGTTGTATTTCTTGTAGGTGTCGACCATTTGCGGCATCTCGGCGATGCAGGTGCTGCAGCTGGTCGCCCAGAAATTCACCAGCACCACCTTGCCGCGCAGCGCGTCCGTCGACACCTGCTGTCCGTCGATCATGCGAAAGGACACCGGCGGCGCCGATTCCTTCTTCAGCAGCGACAGCCCGAAGAACAGCGCAAAGCCGGCGGCGGCCAGCATGGCCATGATTTGGATGATCGTGAGGCCGCCCATGCGGCGGGGGAAATGCTTGGACATGGCGTGTTTTGCTGTTGCGATGTGAAACCGCGATTATAGGCCAGCGACGTGGCCGCACCGCAATCGAGGCAGGGGAAGGATGCCGCGTGCGCGGCATCCCGGGGAGGGTCGGCGCGGCAGGATCAGCGCGGCGTCTTTGTCGCAGGCTTCGCAGGCGGCTGCTTGGCCTGCATCTCCTGCAATTCGTCTTCCGAAATGTACTCGAACAGCTTGACGACCTTCTTGATGTTACCCGCCGCATTACGCGCGACATCGCCGGCCATCTTGCCCTCGCGCTGCGTGACGCGGCCCATCAGGTAGACGACGCTGCGATCGGTATGAACCAGGAAGGCATTCACGTACAGGTCCTTGGTATCGACGAATGCGGCCTTGACCTTGCTGGTGATGACGAGGTCGTTCGAACGCGAGCCGATGGTCGATACCGGCGCGATCGTCAGGTCGTTCTCGATGCCGGCCACGCCGTCGAGGGTCGCGATCTGCTGCTCGACATCGGCCTTCATCTTCTCGTCCGCCACCTCGCCGGTCAGCAGCGCGGTGCGGTTGTAGCTGGTGACGGATACACGACCGCGATCGCCGGTCACGCGCTTGGCACGACCTTCGCCGCGCAGCTCGATCGACCGGTCATCGGTCTGGGCGCCGAGGGTGCGCCGGTCGACGGCGGCCATCGTGCCGACGGCGGCCGCGCCGACGACCATCGGCACGCAGGCCTGCAGGCTGGCGGCCAGCGCGGCGCCGAGTGCGAGTGCGGCCAGCGGCCTGCGCATTGCAGTGACAAACGGGTACGTCATTCCAGCTCTCCTCCAAACAGCCCGACGTCGATGCCGTCGCACAGGCAATGAATGATCAATAAATGCACTTCCTGGATCCGTGCGGTCCGGTCGTGCGGCACACAAATATGCACATCGGCATCGGTCAGCATCCCTGCCATCGCGCCGCCGCCCTTGCCGGTCAGCGCCACCACGCGCATGTCCCGCTCGAGCGCCGCGTCGACGGCCGCCACCACGTTGGCGGAGCTGCCCGACGTGGATATCGCCAGCAGCACATCGCCGGCCTGGCCCAGCGCCTGCACCTGCTTCGAGAAAATCTCCGCGAAGCTGTAATCATTGCCGATCGCGGTCAGGATCGACGAATCGGTCGACAGCGCAATCGCCGGCAACGGCAGCCGCTCCCGCTCGAAACGCCCGACCAGCTCGGCGGCGAAATGCTGGCAGTCGGCTGCCGACCCGCCATTGCCGCAAGCGAGGATGCGATTGCCGTTGGCCAGCGCGGCGAACATCAGATCGACCGCCTCGGCGATCGGCTGCGCGAGGACAGACGCTGCCTGTATCTTCAGTTCGGCGCTCGCGTGGAATTGGTCGAGGATTCGTTGTGTGCTCATGGCGCCGCATTATACGGCCTGCCATGCCGCCCACTTGCCGTTCGCCGATGCTTCATCGTCGCGCGGGTGCCGCAGTCATCCGCGCAGCCCGCCTAGGATCGCCGCGCGGGCGACCGCGCCGACAGCGAATTTACAAATGGATACGCACACCGGATGACCGGCTCAGGCCACCAGGATGTGGCGCAGCCAGGTCATGGCGGTGCCATCGATGCAGACGGCGTCGAAGCGACAGGGTGGCGGCACCGGATAGCGGCACAGGAAGTGCTGCGCGCTGCGCCACAGCCGCGCCTGTTTCGTTGCGCCGATGCTGGCCGCCGCGCCGCCGAAGCGAGCGCTCGTGCGCTGCCTGACCTCGACGAACACCAGCGTGACGCCGTCACGCATGACGAGGTCGATCTCGCCGCGCCGGCTGCGTGCATTGCGCTCGACCAGACGCAATCCCTGCTGCTCCAGATAGGCCAGCGCGCGTTCTTCGGCGAGCCTGCCGGCTTCGGCGGCGTTGCGCTTCATCGCCGGCATGGCGCGTTTTGTACAATACGGCGCACAGCCCCGCACATTGCGCAGCACTTGCGCCCGCCACGACCCGCCATAAGCCCTCCCATGGAACAGCCCGACTCCCGCGACCTGACCTCCCTGCTCGCCTCGCTGGCCGACGATGCCTCTCGCCAGGCCTTCCCGGTCGGCGCATTGTATGTGGTGGCCACGCCGATAGGGAACGTCGCCGACATCAGCGTGCGCGCCCTGAAGGTGCTGGCCATTGCCGATGCGGTCGCCTGCGAGGACACGCGCAATACCGGCCAGTTGCTGGCGCGCTACGGCCTGTCACGCCCGCTGCTGGCCGCGCACCAGCACAACGAACGCGAAGCGGCGCAGAGGATCATCCAGCGCCTGCAACAGGGCGAGCGGATTGCGCTGGTGTCGGATGCCGGCACGCCGGCCGTGTCCGATCCCGGCGCGCGGATTGTCGATGCGGTACGCGAAGCCGGGCTGCCCGTCATTCCGGTGGCCGGCGCCTCGGCGGCAATCGCCGCGCTGTCGGCCGGCGGCTTGCTGACGGAGCAATTTCATTTCATCGGCTTCCTGCCGGCGAAGGACAGGCAGCGCGACCAGGCGCTGGCCGCACTGGTCGCGTCATCGGCGACGCTGGTGTTCTATGAAGCGCCGCACCGGATCGTCGGCACGGTGGATGCGCTGTTGCAGGCGTTCGGTCCGCAACGGCGGGTGGTGATCGCGCGCGAACTGTCCAAGCTGTTCGAACAAATCCACCGTTGCGCGCTGGCCGATGCGCCCGCATGGCTGGCCGCGGATGCAAACCGGCAGCGCGGCGAATTCGTGTTGCTGGTCGAAGGTGCGCCGCAGGCCGGCGATGACATGGACGAAGCGAAGCGGCTGCTGGCGATCCTGCTTGAGGCATGTCCGCTCAGCCAGGCTGCCGCGCTGGCGGCGAAGATCACCGGGATCAAGAAGAATGTGCTGTACGCGCTGGCGCTGCAGATGACGCAGTCCGCAGCGGACTGAGTCCTCGCGCCGGGCTCAGCGCTGCACGACGGTGGACTGCAGCGATGACAGGCCGCGCAACTGCTGCGCGGCGTCGCTGGCCAGTTCGCGGCTGGCGTAGGGGCCGCTGTGCAGGCGGAACAGTCCCTGCGACGACACGATCGCGGGCGGCGGCAGGGCAGCCGGCCAGTTGCGCATCAGCTGCTCGCGCGCCGCCTGTGCATTCGGCTCCTGCGCATAGGCGCCGAACTGAAGGAAAAATCCGGACGACGCCGCCGCCACTGCCGGCGGCTCGCGCCGCGCCTGCCTGGCGGCCTGCATGCGCTGGATCTCATCCGGCAGCAGCCGCTCGACTTCGAGCTCGGCACTGCCGCCGCGCAGGACATCGAGCTTCAGCGCGGCGGTATAAGACAGGTCGATGATGCGCGACGAATGGAAGGGACCGCGGTCATTGATACGCACGATCACCTTGCGGCCATTGTTCAGGTTGGTCACGCGCGCATACGACGGAATCGGCAAGGTCGGATGGGCCGCTGTCATCTTGAACATGTCGTAGGGCTCGCCGGACGCGGTTTTCTGCCCGTGGAACTTCCTGCCGTACCAGCTGCCGATGCCGCGCTGCACGAAGGGGCGGGTATCCGTGATCGGCACATACGTTTTTTCGAAGACCTTGTAGGGCCGGCTCGGCCCTCGGGCGATCGGCTCGAGCCTGGGCTCGGCATCCGGCGTGTCGAGCAAGCCGTCCGGGATCACGTCGGCGGGACCATCGTCCTGATAGTAGCCGCCGGAACGCTTCGGCGCCCCCGGGTTGGCGGCTCCGGCAGAAGGCGGCGGTGGCGACGGTGCTGCCGATGCCGATGGCGCCGAAGGCACCTGTGCCGGCGTGGCACCCGCAGCCGGTGCCGGTGCCGACCGTGGCGACTGTGCCTCCGAGCCAGCGCGCGGCGTGACCGTGGAGCAGGCCGACAGCACCAGCGCAATGGCCAGTACCGGCAGCAAGCGTAGCGATGCGCGCGCGCCGTTCATTTCAGGTCTGCACCAGCTTGCGGTGCCGATGGATGCTCATCAGTGTGCCGACCGCCAGCGACAGCGTGACGAATGCGGTGCCGCCGTAGCTGATGAAGGGCAATGGCACGCCAACCACCGGCAGGATGCCGCTGACCATGCCCATGTTCACGAACGCATAGACAAACAGCGCCAGCGTGATCGCGCCGGCCAGCAGCCGCGAGAACAGGGTCGGCGCATTCGCCGCAATGATCAGTCCGCGGCCGATCAGCAGCAGGTACAGCACCAGCAGCACGCCGTTGCCGAGCAGGCCGAACTCCTCGGAATACACTGCGAAAATGAAATCGGTGGTGCGCTCGGGGATGAATTCGAGGTGTGACTGGGTGCCGTTCAGCCAGCCCTTGCCGAACACTCCGCCGGAGCCGATCGCAATGGTCGACTGGATGATGTGGAAGCCCTTGCCGAGCGGATCGGACGTGGGGTCGATCAGCGTCATCACCCGGTTGCGCTGGTAATCATGCAGCATCGACCACACCAGCGGCAGGCTGGCCAGACCGGCCACGCCGAGGCCGATGATGAAGCGCCACGACAGGCCGGCCAGGAAGATCACGAAAAATCCTGAAGCGGCAACCAGCGAGGCCGTGCCCAGGTCGGGCTGGCGGAGGATCAGCACGACCGGCACCAGCGTGATGAGGGCAGCCAGCACGAAGTCACGCCAGCGGATCATGCCTTCGCGCTTCTGGAAGAACCAGGCGAGCATCAGGGGCAGTGCCAGTTTCATGATCTCGGATGGCTGGATGATCACGCCGATGTTGAGCCAGCGGCGCGAACCGTTCTTCACCAGTCCGAACAGGGCGACCGCAATCAGCAGCGCCATGCCGATCGCATAGACCGGTACCGCCAACCGCATCAGCTTCTGCGGCGGAATCATGGCTGCGAACCACATCACGAAGACACCGACGGCGATATTGCGCAGGTGACCTTCGAAGCGTCCGGGGAAGTCCATTGCCGCCGACGACACGGCAAGGCAGCCGACCAGCAGGATCAGGCCGACGATGATGGTCAGCGAGCGGTCGAAAATGAACAGGCGGCGCTTGATCCAGTCCAGGACCATTCCGGGTCCGACGATGGCGACAGGCGACATCATGGGGTATTCCTCTCTTCCGTCTTTTGCGGAGCCGGCCGCACGGTTGCCGCTTTCGGTGCGGCCGGCAAGGCGGCGGCCGGCGGGGCAGCAGGCTTGCTCGGTGGCGGCGGCGTTGGCGGCGCAGCCGGCTTGGCATTGGCGGGAGCCGGTGCGGGCTTGCCCGGGATCGACGGCTGTGCCGGTGCGGGCGTTGCGCCTGCCGGTGCGGGCTTGCCCGGAGCCGGCGGCTGCGCCGGCGCCGCCGGGGTTTCCGGCTCGGCCGACGGACTCACCGGCACTTCCGTACTGCCATCGACCTTCGCGACCGGCTCGTCCGGACGCTTGCCCAGCAGGTAGTAGTCGATCGCCAGCCGCGCGATCGGCGCCGCCGCGGCCGCGCCGAAACCGGCGTTTTCGACGATTACCGCAAGCGCAATCTTCGGCTTGTCGGCCGGTGCGAATGCGACATACAGCGAATGGTCGCGCAGCCGCTCGGCGATCTTGCTCGCGTCATACTTCACGGTCTTGCTCATCGCCGCTGCCTGCGCAGTGCCGGTCTTGCCGCCCGAGGTGTACGGAGCATTCGCGAACGAGCGCGCCGACGTGCCCTCCTTGGTGACACCGATCATCGCGTTCTTGACGACCTCGATGTTCTCCGGCTTCAGCGGTATCCGGTAGCTCTCCTTCGGCACGGTCAGCTTGCGCACCTTCGACACCGGGTCTTCGACCGACTTCACCAAGTGCGGCTTCATCACGACACCGTTGTTCGACAGGTTCGCCACCGCATGCGCGAGCTGCATTGGCGTGAAGGAATTGTAGCCCTGTCCGATGCCGACCGAGATGGTCTCGCCGGCGTACCACTTCTGCAGCTCCGGTCGCTTGAAGGTCTTGCGCTTCCATTCGGTCGAAGGCAGCACGCCGCGACGCTCGTTCTCGAGGTCGATGCCGGTCACCTGACCGAAACCGAACGGCTTCATGAAATCGTGGATGGCATCGATGCCGAGGTCATTGCCGAGCACGTAGTAGTAGGTGTTGCAGGACTGGACGATCGAGCGATACATGTCGACCCGGCCGTGGCCGCCTTCCTTGTCGTCGCGGAACTTGTTGTTGCCGAACCAGAAGTAGCCGGGATCTGAAATCGCCATCTCCGGCGTCCGCTTGCCCAGTTCGAGCGCGGCCAGCGCCATGTAGGGCTTGAAGGTCGAGCCGGGCGGATAGCTGCCGATCAGCGGGCGGTTCAGCAGGGGCTTGTCGAGCGAGGTGTTCAGTTCTTCCCAGCTCTTGGTGTCGATGCCTTCGACGAACAGGTTGGGGTCGAAGGTCGGCATCGACACATAGGCGAGGATGTCGCCGGTCTCGGGCTCGATCGCCACCAGCGCACCGCGGCGGTCGCCGAAGGCTTTTTCGACGATCTTCTGCAGTTCAATGTCGACCGACAGGATCAGGTTGTTGCCCGGCGTAGGCGAGTGGCGCGACAGGGTGCGGTTGGCGCGGCCGCCTGCCGAGACTTCGATTTCGTCATAGCCGGTGATCCCGTGCAGTTCGCGCTCGTAACTCTTTTCGAGGCCTTCCTTGCCGATGTATTCGGTGCCCCGGTAGTTGGCGGCGTCTTCGCTGTCTTCGAGTCGCTCGGCTTCCTTCTTGTTGACGCGACCGATGTAGCCAATCATGTGCGACGCGGTCTGGCCCAGCGGGTACTGGCGGAACAGGCGGGCCTGGATGTCGACGCCGGGGAAGCGATAGCGCTGCGCCGCGAAGCGTGCGACTTCTTCATCGGTCAGGCGGGTGCGGATGGGCAGGCTCTCGAAGGTCTTCGATTCTTCCAGCAGGCGACGGAAGCGCTTGCGGTCGCGCGCCTGGATATCGACCAGCTGCGCCAGCTCGTCAATCACGGTGTCGATCGGGCCCGTAATTTTCGAGGGCGTGATTTCCAGCGTATACGCAGAGAAGTTTCGCGCCAGGACCACGCCGTTACGGTCGATGATCAGGCCACGATTGGGCACGGCCGGCACCACCGAAATACGGTTGCTCTCGGCGCGCTCCCAATATTCGTCATGACGGATGGCCTGCAGCCAGAAGAAGCGCAGCATCAGCAGGCCGAAGCAGATGAAGACCACGAGGCCGGCCACCGACAGGCGCAGGCGGAACAGCTGCAACTCGCGTTCAGTATCTTTGATCTCGGTCACGTGACCAGTCCCCGGATGCGACGTATGAAAAGTATATGTCTGATGCGTGGTCAGATCGGGCGCGTTTCGTCGTGATCGACTGCGCGGCGCTGCGGCGCCAGCAACAGCCAGCAGACCACCGGCCACAGCAGCGTGGACACGAAGCTCTGCACGAAGTACAGCAGGCCCGGCATCTTGCCGCTGACGGCCAGCTGAATCAGCACCTGCACCACTTGCATCACCAGCAGCAGCGGCAGCACGTGCAGTGCCTGTACCGACGGGCGGAACCACAGCACGCGGCGGTGGATGGTGATCGCGAAGTAAGACAGCAACGTATAGGCCAGCGCGTTCTCGCCCAGCAGCGACGCGCTGTGCACGTCCATCACCAGGCCCATCAGGAAGGCGATGCCGATGCCAACCTTGCGCGGCTGGTAGATCGACCAGAACACCAGCGTCATCGCGACGAAGTCGGGCACCCAGCCCCAGCTGCCCCAGGGCAGCAGGTTCAGCAGGAAGGCCGCCACCAGGCTGAAGGCGATGAAGGCCGGGTTGACAGGCAACAGGATGTGGTCGCGATCGATCATTCCTGCGACTCCTTCTTCATCCGGCGATTGCGCGGGTCAGGCTCGTTGTTCTCGGGCGGCGGCGGTGGCGGCAGCGCGGAGGCATCCGACATCAGCACCAGCAATTGCCGATGGCGCGAGACACCAGCCGTCGGCTCGAGCAGGATGCGCGCAAACGCATCCGAGGTCTTGGTGTCGACTTCGGCCACGGTGGCGACTGCCAGGCCCGGCGGGTAGACGCCATCGATGCCGGAGGTGGTCACGACGTCGCCCTTGCGGATGTCGGCGTTGGACGCCATGAAGCGCAGCTCGAGCACGCCCGACTGGCCGCGGCCATACGCGACCGAGCGCACGCCGCTGCGCAGCACCTGCACCGGAATCGCATGGTTCTTGTCGGTCAGCAGCGTCACTTCGGCAGTGAACGGGAACACGCGCGTGACTTGGCCGACGACGCCGACGTCATCGATGACGGGCTGGCCGGGCTTGAGGCCATGGCGCTCGCCGCGGTCGAGGATGACCTTGCGCGAGAACGGGTCGCGCGCGTCGTACAGGATCTCGCTCATGACCGTCTTCAACTGCAGGCGCTCGGACGCATCGAGCAGCTTGCGCAGGTAAGCGTTCTCGGCAAGCAGCTGGCGGCTCTGCTGCAGTTGCTGTGCATTCAGCACTTGCTGCTCGCGCATCTGGCGGTTTTCTTCCTTCAGCGTCGACAGCGTGGTGAAGTAGTCGGACGACGCGAACAGCGCATCGCGCGGCAGCATCGCCACCACTTGCAGCGGATAGAGCGCCACGCCGACGGCCTGGCGAATCATGGCCAGCGCATTGACGCGCGCATCGGCCGTCAGCAGTCCCACGGCGATGAGCGCGAAGAACAGCATTTTGGCGCGTGCCGACGCGCCTTGCTTGAAGAGTGGCGGCGGACTGTATTCCATCAGGGCGAAACGACCTTGCCGTGGGTATGAGGACCGTCAGCGCGCAGCGGGCGTGCCGACCATCTCGAAGCGTAGCGTGTAGAGGGCCGCAGGCAGATCACTGACGCGCGGCCCCGGGTCATTACTCGTAGGAGAACAGCGAGCCCAGCTTGTCCATGCGCTCGAGCGCCATGCCCGAGCCGCGGACCACGCAGGTCAGCGGATCTTCGGCGACGAGCACCGGCAGGCCGGTCTCTTCCATCAGCAGGCGGTCGAGGTCACGCAGCAGCGCGCCGCCACCGGTCAGCATCATGCCCTTCTCGGCGATGTCCGCGCCCAGTTCCGGCGGGGTTTGCTCGAGCGCATTCTTGACGGCCGACACGATGCTGTTGAGCGGATCGGTCAGCGCTTCCAGCACTTCATTGCTGGAGATCGTGAACGAACGCGGGATGCCTTCGGACAGGTTGCGGCCCTTGACTTCCATCTCGCGCACTTCGGTGCCCGGGAAAGCGGAACCGATCTGCTTCTTGATGGTCTCGGCGGTCTGTTCGCCGATCAGCATGCCGTAGTTGCGACGGATGTAGTTGACGATGGCTTCGTCGAACTTGTCGCCGCCGACGCGGACCGAACCCTTGTACACCATGCCGCCCAGCGAGATGATGCCCACTTCGGTGGTGCCGCCGCCGATATCGACGACCATCGAGCCGGTCGCTTCGGACACCGGCAGGCCGGCGCCGATCGCAGCAGCCATCGGCTCTTCGATCAGGAACACCTGCGATGCGCCTGCGCCCAGCGCCGATTCACGGATCGCACGGCGCTCGACCTGGGTCGAACCGCAAGGCACGCAGATGATGATGCGCGGCGAAGGCTTGAACAGCTTGGTGTCATGCAC
>JACCDX010444308.1_pt1 | contig 13319 bp, 26 predicted proteins | sample 7449681 | NCBI WGS metagenome assembly JACCDX01 (sample SAMN15323450, study PRJNA562643) | freshwater metagenome | isolation source: river surface water | place: USA:Blue River Watershed | collected 2017-08-18
ACAATTTCTACATGGTCTTTTAGTCTGAACACTGGATATTCACACCAGCCTGATTGATGTGATTTGCCTGTGTCTTCAAAATGTCCAGACTTCAAAATTTCTTCTTTCATAGAGCCAGCATCATTACTGTTGAAATGAAACTCTCTAGAATCAATGTCAGTGTCTGGAAGGTTAGCAGAGATTTTTACAAGTGGCATTCCATCTTGAAATAATTGGATGCCGACATGACCATTGGAATATCTACCAATCTTTGCGGTAGCCCAACCAAATCTTGTGATGAGTTCAATTTTTTGCATTATACTGTCTGCTCCATGTTTTCTTTTGCTCTGTTAAAGATAGTATACCAGTCAATACTTGCCCATGCCGAAAGAAATAAATCTCGCCCGTACAAATTCATTTTATCTGGATTGCACAAATCTTTAATGTGAAACTTAATATATTCTTCACCATGTCCATTACTTAGCATCTCTACAATTTTATCCATATGAAGGACATTGACAGACCAAGTAGCCTGATTCTTCCAACCGTTGTAATCACTCATGGGTTAAGTATACCACCTTATATAATAACTGCAAGAAATATTTAGTGCCAGTAACTCTTAGTCTTTACTGGTTTTTCACCAGACATATAAAATTTCCTAATTCTACCTTGATTGTATGTCCAGCGTCCAACCAAATCACCTAGTGGATTTTCGTCAGTAGCTTTGTAAATAGCAAAATACCAGCCTTCAAGTGCATATTTTTTAGCAGTTTCTTTTGCCTGAATCAAACTAGTACAAGGGCTTAAAGACTTGGTATTTCTCCAGTCTTCACCAATAATGATTCTGTATAGTGTCATGGAATAAGTATACCATCTTATACCCAATAGTCAAGATAAATTATTTTATTTGACAAAATATTTTGGGGTGGTATTTGTACCACCCCAATTTGATGATTGTTAATAAAAAAGAGGGAGCTTTTTGCTCCCTTTACACTACTTTTTTCTGCGCTCTTCTTTTTTCTCTTGGAAACAATCCTCACAGGCTACATACCATCTGTTAGTCTCGTCCCATCTCCAACATCGACCTTCACCTGCTTCAACATAGCAAGCACAATAACAACACTGTTTTCCATACTTGTTTTTCATAACTACCTCCACAGTAAATATACCAGAATATACCTTAGATGTCAAGAGCTGATATAAAAGAAAAATCCCCCATTTCTGGAGGATTTTATTATTTAGCGTAGTCAGTGCTTTGTCTGGTAGTGCTTCTAAATATTTCTGCTATTTTGAACGCTTCAGAAAGATATGAGTGTATTGCACTAGTCAAAGCCAAAGATGATAAGTTATTATCAGTAAGTGTTTTGATTGGCATAGAATATTTCAACTCTGTGTCATCATCGAGAAAATGGTAGACATCTGCTTCAATAGCATCCATTGTTGGACTTATAACTATATCAATAACACCATTGCCATGCACTACACTTAGAACTATGTCTTTATGACCAAATTCTATCGCTTGCTTTACGAACTCTTCTGTAGTATCAACAGTCTTAAAGCCTTGCCTAGAGAATAACATATTGGTATTCTTTCTTTCCTTGTAATTCTCTTGATGATTGTACCATAACCATCCATATACCACACAATAAACCTACACCAGCAAGACATCCTGCAAACATCATAGTGGTGTGAATGTTGCCACCCAAGATGTATTCAATTATCATAGCAATTGGCATGATACATATAACACTCATTGCCATAACAGAAATGCATTCTAGTAATGTATATAGTACTTTGGGCATATGCTTTGTAATCTGCCAAAACGCAACAATACCACCACCCCAAATAACAACATACAACAAACGATTAACCATATCTAAAATCATCCTGCTACCTCCCAATTTTCAGCCAGCACATCTTCGCTATTCAATCTATAAGAAGCCCAATTAATTATATCGCCTGTTGTGAAAATGACTTTGAATTTCAATCTTTCATTTTCCAACTTGACAAAAACAACAGTATTTTTGTCATTATAAGGTTTTGTTCTTGTGATTGTTTCACCAGACTTTAAAGCTGGCAATACCTGTTCAAGTTTCATAGAGTAAGTATACCATAATATACAAGTCGTGCAACAAAAAATATTTTATTTGACAAAATTTATTGGGGTGATATTATTATCACCCCAAATAATGAAATCCCATCTAATTTTATTTAGACAGGATTTCATTATTTATTCTACTACTTCCCAATCGTCAGACATCAAGTCTTCCCATAACCATCCCATTATAGTAACAGTATCATCAGGGTAATGACAATATTTTATACGTTTATTATCATATGTTTCTGATGTAACTACAGTTTGGTCAACAAAGCTTTGAACATATTCATCTTTTGCCCAATGTTCTCTTTTAATTTTTACATTGCCTTTTTGCAATAACTCCAATGCTTCTAATGCTGTCATCTCATTACCTCGCTTACATGAGTAGTATACCATTATATACAAACTGTGCAAGAAAAATTAATTTATTTGACAAAAGGATCTGGGGTGATAATATTATCACCCCAAAACAAACAAACCCCCAAGAAAATTCTTAGGGGGTTCATCTGATGGTTACACTTAGGAGGTTTGATTCGTGGTTAGCTGGAGTTCAACCAGTACGGAACCAATGGCAGTTCTTTCGATGGACTCTGCCTCCGATGTTGCCCGTGTCTCATAAAGAGAGCATAGCACCCAACCACAAATCATTATACTTGGATATATTGTTTGCGTCAATAGTCTCCAAGGGTTCAGTAAAAGATTGTGAACTTAATCACCCCAAGGTTGCGACCCTTGTTTGAATCTCGCAATAGACTCTCGCCGTTCTGGTCTTTTACCGGGTGAGGCTGGTTCTCAACTCCATCCCTCACACCAATATAATACGGCATCTCTATGGAGAATGCAAGAAGAATTTAGTTAACTCGTATTACCTAAATAAACCTTGCAAGCCTATGTATAAGGTGGTATATTATAGTCATGGAAAACACTACTACAGTTCGAATGTCAATGACTGTTAATGTCAAGGATGTTAGCGACAATTCATCATGTATCGGTTTTGTTGGTCAGGGTACTTGGTTTGATGGCAAGTCCTTTATCGTAACACAATACAAAGCAAATCCATCTTACTGGTATTTCTTTGTTTATAATGATTTTGTTCCAGCAGAAAACCATTTTGAAGGTTTTGGTAGTATTTACTCTTATGGTAAAGAGATTTGGCACTTGAACCCAGACAATGGAAATATCTCAGGAAAAACTTACCTGTACAGCACAATGACAGATACATTGTATATTCCTTTCAGTATCTCACAACCAAACAAAGAAACATCACCAACATTCTTGTTTGAAATCAGCTAACCATTACCATATCCCTTGACGAAAGTCAAGGGATATATTTATTTATTTTTTTTATTTGCAAGGCCAAGTTTGGGGTGGTACTTAAACCACCCCAAAAAAATATCCCCAAGATAAATTTCCTGGGGATTGATATTATGCCTCTACGTTTACAAACTTGGCTTCAGGATACCAGTGTTGAACCATCAGGACAGCTTCTTTTGGTTCCTCATCATCAAGTGTGTTAACAAAGTCTTTCAACAATGTAAAGAATTTGTATCTGGAAACCAATGTCAATGAGGTGTTTTCATCACCAGTAGTAAACTTTTCTAAAAACTGCTCCTGTTCATCATCACCCAATTCGATGCTTTCAAAGATGTAAGAAGCATTCCAATAGCCAACAGTTTCTACCGCCATTATTTCACCTCCAAGTTTACAAATGGGTCTTTGATATCTTCTGCTTCGCAATACATATCGTATTCAGTTTCAATCTTTTCCAACTCTTTTTCAAGTTTCTTCAATTCTTCTTGAATCCATTCCAGTCTCTGTGCATCACTTGCAGTGCTACCAAAAAGAGCCGATTGAATACCGCAAACAAAGATTGTCTTTGCATTGTCTTTCAAGCCTGTGTATCTTGTGAAATCCATGTCCTATCTCCTTACACCATAAGTATACCATCTTATACGGGTAGTGCAAGAAGATATTTAATTTTATTGTAGCTCACTTGGGGTTATAATATTATAACCCCAAAAAACCCAGAGATATAAAAAATCTGGGTTTTTCAGGAAAGGAGATTGAGTTATGACAAATGGTTTCTAACAGTCTTATTATAGGTGCTAGAAACCATTTGCGCAACCCTTTCTAAAAAGATTCTGCTTCTTTTTTCACACGATTTTGCACAAACTTATTCATGATAATGGTGTGCTTTTTATTCAGCCAAGCAAGCCCAATAGCATCACACAAGAACCAAAGCACAATGATAGATTGTACAGGCGGAAGATATAGGCTGAAATGAAAGCCCATATCAAAATCATATTCGCAATTAGTGTAGATGAAATACAGCGCGATACACAATGAGATTTTATTGGCAAATCTTACCAATGATGAGTAGTTGATGTTTAGTTTCATAGAGTAAGTATACCAGATTATACCAATATGTCAAGAAAAAAATCTCCCCTTTTTACGGGGGAGATTCACACTACATGATTGCTTTCTCATGCACCGAGATACACTTGTTAAGAGCCTTCATGATTATATCTGTGATGTACTTTTGGTTTTTGATTTTGCCATTCAAGAAGAATGAATTTTGACCAAAGTTGAAATCATTAATATCATGAGGGTAAACAAGGTCACTACCCAATTCTTTGAAATTGTCATAGTCCTTATCTCTCATTGCGGTGACAAAAGTAATATGAGAGAAATATGGGTTATAACTCTTTACTTTGTCATACCAGTATTGACGGCGATAGAGCTTGGCAATACTTACATCAGCACCACTCTCAGCATATGTGCGCGTAATCAAAAGAATTGGTTTGCCATTGTAAGTAAACAATGCTTCACCTGTACAGCCCTTATGATGTTCACCATTGGCTAGAAAAGGTGGATAGAAATTGATATCTAAACCTTGACGGCTTGGAAGACGATTGCATTCCAATGTATATTCAATGTCAAGAGCAGGATAGATAGAACTAGCCAACTCAAAACAAGACATCACAGCATCACGCAGATTTTCTTTGTCCAATATAGCAAAGTTGGATTCTGTACCATTACTACCTACTTGTATTCCACCGGGCATTTAGTTACCCTCCTTACACCAATAGTATATCATAGTATAAATGCTTGTCAAGAAAAAACTTTTTATTTGACAGGTGATTTTTGGGGTGGTATTTGTACCACCCCATGGGGAGAGCTGCAAAATAAAAAAATAAATATAATTATCCCTTGACTTTCGTCAAGGGATATGGTAGCTAGGCGAATACCTCACGGTTGCGCAGAACGTTAACCAGTTTACTGTTTTCTGCCTCAATGTCACCTCTTGAGATGAGATTCTTGATTGCGTTTTCTGGAGTATCATCGCACAGGTTAGAATGAATCTCAAGTGTACCTTCAAAAATGTTGAGGTATTGGAGTTGGAACATATACAGTTGATTATGGGTACGCTGTGTCATTGTTTCATGGTAAGGGATACCATAGCGTCGGTCTTCCATGCCGTTTTTCAGTTTAGCATATGCCATTGCCTGCCCTACAGATTGAAAGGTCTCCAAAGCCCAAAGGAAGGTATCGACAATGCCTTCATATGCAAAGACATACAGTTCGCTTGAATTCCAAGCACAGGCAATACAATCCTGACCGTTGGCTGTGCGACCTACAAACAGAGACTTGACCGACGATGATTGGAAATTCTTGATTTCCCAGAGGTGCATAGTGTTTTCCATGGCTTAAATATACCACCTTATATCAGCAGTTCGCAAGTAATTAGGTGTGAAAAAATACACTAAAAATAAATTTGACAAACTGAAAAAAGTGTGATAGTAAAAAAATTTTATTTGACAAAATTTTCTGGGGTGGTATTTGTACCACCCCAATTGAAGCTTTGCAAAATAAAAAAATAAATTATAATATCCCTTGACATCTGCCAAGGGATATGGTAGCTGTCTACTCTGCGTATATTTCAAGTTTATTTGTTTCAGGAATATACGTTATTTCAAATTCATCATTGTTGATGAAATCAGCAATTTTTGCATTAAACTCTTCTTCAGTCATACCTTCGGCATAACCAAGGTCAGACATGGAGAGTTCCCAGAAGCGGTTGGTAGAAAAGGTAAGTTCTACAGTAGTGTTCTTGTTCATGTCTATATATTACGGTATAAAAAGGTATACTGCAAATTTATTATTGTAAGAACTATTAACTAATTAGCTCTTGCATCTGATTATATAAAGTGGTATATTATGTACATGAACGAAATGCACCGAACAACAGCCGCTCACATTGAAATTGGTATGCAAAAAGCATATGTGGAAATGCTCCACAGAATGATTAAGAATAGCATCAAGAATGAGTTTGCTCTAGCTGAAGCAAACCGCATACTTGAACAGTCAATAACTGCCAAGGAACGTGCATTGGCTGAAGCGATGAAGATGTAATATCTACCACATGACCAGAGTTTTGTCAAGTAAAAAAATATTTTATTTGATAAAACTTTGGGGTGGTACACAAACCACCCCAAATCCCCTAATGCAATATAAAAATTACATTAGGGGATTTTTATTTACTAAGGGTAAAGTATGTAACCTACTAAACCATAACGACGCAAGCAATGTGTAATTCCTGCCATGGAATTAGTGGTTGCCAGAAGCTCACCATTTGGGTGATATAACTCATACAGCATATTCCTGTATTTGACTGTGCCTGTTTTCATAACAGGCACATTATATCACTTTACACTACTACTTGGCAACAATTCCGCGCTGTGTATAGAATTTGCTACCATCATTTAGAACCCATTCAGTGTTATATTTACGGGCATATTCTTCGCCCAATTCTTGTGCATTGCTTCCAGATGCAAGCAACAAACCATTGCGAAAAGCTGTGAATTTCAACTTTGGCACATTGGTAACAAAGGTAACAACAATCTTATCAGTAGTGTTCATAAGAATACTATACCACAATATACAAACCTTGCAAAATAATTTATTTCTATTGATCCACTTGCAAACTATCTATAAAGTGGTATACTTAATGAGTAAGGAGCGAAGACATGATTGACTGGTCAGATTATTACAAAGAGCGTTATGATGCAACAAGAGAAGAATTGAATGAGATGCATTTTGCATTTGGTTGGATAAAAGGTTCTCTTGCCCGATTGAATGATATGATTGAAAATGGCAGTATTCAAACTGACCCTTATTCAATGGAAAAACTCAAGGTAATTGCTAACTGTTTTGAAACAGCTAAAGAAGAAGCAAGACTCAACACTATAAAAACCAACGCACAGATGGAAGAAAATTCCAAAGTAACAAACTAAAAATATTTCCCCTGAATGAAAAATTCAGGGGATTTTTTATTGCACACTAGGTATAAAATGGTATACTAATGTCATGAACACTAATGATGACCCAATGTTTTCACTCTTCGTCACCCAAGCCTATGAAGAACTTTCAAAGCAACATCCAGAGTCAACCCAAGAAGACCTCATGGAGCAAGCAGTAGAACTTGCTTATGAAAGATGGGATTCCTACTGCGAATCTCAATACTTCCAGGGAGAGTAAACTCTCCCTACCACCTATATCCCACTTTGTCAATAAAAATAAATTTTATTTTCAAAGTGGGATGGGGTGATAATATTATCACCCCAATAGTACATAGACAAAAAAAAGACCAGACAAATAAATCATCTGGTCTATAGAGTACCTTTGAAAGATAACCAATGTATCAAAACTATTCTACCCAATCATCATTATCTTCGCAAGGCTTTCCCCAAGAATTAATTGTCAGGGTCATAAGTAAAGCAAAACCAACAAAAAAAGCAAAGAAGATTGAAACGATGATGGCAAGTGTATTCATACTAGTATTATCCGGTATAAATACTAGTATGTCAATTAAATAATATTGCACATATAAACATTATCTATTATAGTAGAACACTATGTCAGAACAAACAATTGAAAGCCCAAAAATAGATGATGGTATTGATTTGCCACCTGTTGTATTTCTTTTTGTAAATCCACTAAAAGGTAATCATGCCAAATGTACAAAGACAAATAGGCTAGCTGTATTTCTTAATGAACAAGCAGCTAGATCATGGGAAGGTGTGTCTAATACCCTAAAGAATATGGTAGGTTATGATGCTACAATAGAAGAAATGCTAGATATCGCTGGTAAAGAAACTGGTGGATCGTATGTATATTTTCCCGATTATAATCAATAGTTTAGTAGCTTGTTTAGTATTATGGTTAGTTGTGTTTCTATATATGGCTTGGAAGAACAGTGAAGATAATAAATAAGACAGATCATGTAATAGCTTTATGGATAGATGGTAAGTGGGAGACTATTATGCCCACAGGATTATCAGCTGTTCTTTCATATGATAAGAAAGATATAGGTGATAAGCACGGTATATCATTCAAGTCATATACAATCAAAGAAGTAAAGAACCTACCTAAAAGAACTAAGGATACAATAATCATAGCTGAGTATGATGTATGTCAATATATATGGAAGACTAGTTATAGAGAAGATGTATGTTGCTTAGATAATCCAGTAGTAAGAAATGATAAGTATCAAACCTTAGCTAGTATGTCTCTCCTATGTTACAATGAAATATTATTGAAGTACTGTATATAGGGTAGCTCTAAATTATGAAGGGGGGGTATCTTTTAATTTTGGGTTCCCATAAGATATACTGTCACCCCCTAATTAATTTTCACATGGCCTCGTTTATCGGGGCTTATTTTTTTGGGCTATGGGGGGTGTCTTTTAAAAAACACAATTCCCCAGATAATAACCATCCTTTTTGGCCCGGTATAGAATAATAATTTTGGGGCATAGGGGGGGGTTCTTTTTAAAACCCTAATACTCAAAAAAATAACCATCCTTTTTTTGGATGGTTTATAGAGCTAGATAATGATTGGTCCTATTATTTTTGACATATCAAGATATCTAATATCATATTTGTTTTTAAAGTATTCTGTAAAATCAAATAGTTCTAATAGTAATCCAAAGAAATTTGGATTAGGGCTATTATTATGATATCTTTTAGCTTCTTGATATTTTTTTATTTTTTGTTCATCTGTAGTTCTTAAATATCTTTTGAGATGTAATTTAACCACCTTGATATCTTTTTTGGGATATTTGAATTCTGAAATTATATTGTCCACTCCACTTATATATTCTTGTTTCAGGTTATCAAGTTTTAGATTATCTTTTGTGGGAGATTCTTTGGGAATATTTACATCAATTGTGTTTTCAAAATCATCCCAGCCATCAGAAGCAATTTTGGTCATTATGCTTGTGATGTTATTAGCTTCTTCAAATAATGAAAGATTGTCTAGTTCGTTAGCAATTTTATTTAGTGACGATATAATTTTTCTTTTAATCATTATGTTTTTTCTTTGTGAGTAAATTTTTTAGTCTTCGATTGGTCCACCTGTTACCCAAGCATCACAAGTTCTTTTAGCTGCACATTTGAATTTGAGAAATTTGCAGTATCCAAGTTTTCCAGCGTTTATAGTTTCTGTAGCATCTTCTCCTATGCCTTTTTCTATACAGTCCATTGTTTTTGTTGTAATATCAAAAGCAGCACAATTACCACAGAGCATATTTTTCACTTCAGAAAGATCATCCACTTTCCACATTTCCATTTTCTTTTTCCAGAATTTGTCATTTGGTTGTGATGGGTCAGCTGGTCCGTATCCATGTTCATTTATAGCTTTTTGTCTATTTTTGAGATTGAGTTGTATGTCTTGTGTAGCTTCAGGGCAGTCTTCTTCTTTTTCAGCTAATTTTGTCATAACTAGATTGATTCTATTAGCAATAAGAACTTCATGACTATTTTCAAAGTCTTCAGCTATATTTGCGAGTGATGATAAGATTTGTCTTTTATTCATTTTTTTTCTTTTATTTCAGGTTGTATATTTAACTTCCATTATTAATTATTATTACCTTTTTATGGAATAATCATTTTTTTGGTATGGTTGTTTTAACTTAATCATATTTTTCATTCATTTTTATGGGTCGAGTTATCATCTTATTTAATTCTTTTGGTTTAATATTGTATTTATTCAACATGAATTCAATATAATTATATATTTGACTTTCGCCTTTAAGAAATTCATTATTACCATTGTAATTTTCAAAATATTCTAAAATTTCTTTAGAATGTCTGGGATATGTTAAGTACCAATGTAAATAAGCTTTGATTCTTAATTTTAAGACATTTTGTTCATACATGGAAAGTTTCAAATTTGCTAAAATCTGCTCCACTCCTTCATTGAATTCTTTTTTAATTTGTTCTGGTTCTACATCTTTTTTAAGATCATCTAAATCTTCAGCAGCAATTTTACTCATTATGTGAGTAACGGTATTAGCTTCTTTATGATAGCCACTATAGTCAAGAGTATTAGCTATTTTATTTAGTCTATTAAGTATATGTGAGTTTCTCATTAGTTCTTCTACTTTTTCTTCAGCTGGTTTTAAGTAATCTCTTAGTTCATCATGAGCTTTATTTCTAGAAATATATGGTTTACCTTCATAAGTGTTGTATCTTGCATCTAGCATTTCACTTTCCACTTGTGTTTGATGTTCGATCCATTCTTTTGTTGCTTGCACTTGTGATAGGAATTCTCTAGGTAAGATTTCACTCATCCTAAGTAAGCTGCTAGTGATTTTTCCTAAATTGGGATCTAATGCTCTTTTACTTACATATATATTGCTTTTTCTAAATTCTTTTTCTAATTTTTCGATTAGTAAAGGTTCTGCTTCTGCTAGCATTTTTTTGGCTATTTCTAATAATCTTGTATTGCCTTCATTTTGTACAAATAGGTAATTGTAGAATAAATCAGCAAAAATGGGAGATACAAGAATAAGATTAATAAGATCTTCTGAAATTCTTTCAGTGCTTTCATAATCTCTAAATATATCAGCAAAGAATTTTTCAGGTGTCCAGTTTATGGATGGCATAAATGGCAATTTTATTCTTGGTAATGTTTTTCCTGGTTGTGATGTTATCCATTGATAAGCAGATTCTAAGGCACTTTGTGGTGGTAGTTTTTCAAGATTATTATCTCTAAGATCTTTCACTCCTGGATGGTCAAATCTTAATTTAGGTCCATTCCAAAGAATTGCAGTTTTTATTAGATTATCAATATCTTCACTTAGTCTATATTCACCAAGTTGATCAAGTTCGTTGGCTAATTTATTAAGAGCTATTATATTTCTTTTATCATTCATTTTTTTTCTTTTTATAATATCTCTATGTACTTAATATTTTCAGTAGAGATACTGACTTATTTTTTTTTAGCTCTTGTAAGTAAAGAGTTTATGGATTGGTTTATGTATATATTTTGTTTATGGGTAACAGGTTATTACTGTTGGAAATATATACATGAAAAAATAAAATCATATAAAATAGTTTATGTTTTTTTATCTAATATTATTTTTTCTTTTATATTATTCTGCAAGCTATTAAGTTTATGGATTTCTAATCTTTAGTTATTGTTGTGGGAATTGTTCTTGATTTTGTTTTGGTGTTTTCATCATAGTCATAAGTTGATTATGAGCTAGGTTTGTATTATCAAGTAAGTTTTTAGCTATTGATAAGTTTGCTAAATCTGTATTACCTGAAGTTAGGTTATTAGAGATTGTCATAGCTGATTTGGAAATGTCTGCAAACATTTTAGCAATCATTTTAGGATCGAAGGTAGTTTGTGTTTGAGCTAATTTTTGCATCACCTTAGTAAGATCTGTAGCTTCTTCGTAGTTGCCTTGTTGATCAAGATTAGCTGCTAGTCTATTTAGTTTTTGTATTATTTCTAAGTCGTTCATTTTTTCATCCTTTAAGATATATAGAATAATTCTTTGAAGATGATTTATTGTCCTTCTTGAGCTAAAATTATGGCATTATCTTTGATAAAAGGATTTCTTATTATTGCGTGTCTATCCGCATGACAAAACTTACATAGCATTGTGCATTTATCTAATTCTGCCCTTATTTCATCCCAATTATTTCTGATGATAGAGTCTGATATTGTAAACTCTTTATCTTGCATATTTTTATGGTGAAAATCAAACTTGTTTAGGTCTTCAATTGTTTCTCTCATGAATCCACAATTTTGACATTTATCATCAAAGTAATTTGAGCATTTAATTCTTAGAGATAGTCTGTATACTTGTCTTCTGCATAGCCAGCACATTGTTTCATTTGACTTAGCTATTGTCTTTTTGCAATCTGGGTTAGCACAATAGATTTTAGGTTTAGGCGCAGCTTTAGATTTTCCCATAATATTGTTTTACAAAAAATAAAAGATGGCTTTCGCCATCTTTTATTTTGTTCTTTTGAATTTTAGTTGTTTCTCTAAAGCTTCTTCATTTACACCTTTATTAGTTGTGTCCACCATAAATCCTAGTGGTTTATCATAAGGTTTTTTTCTACTATAGAGTCCAGCATCATCTAATAGTTCTTCATAGAATTTTTCGTATGATTTTTGGTAATGTTTTTCTAGTCTGTCAGTGAGAGAAGATTCTGTATTAGTGTGAGATTCTTTAAGTCCATCATTGAGAGTTTCATATGGGACATCTGTGCGTACCTCATCTAATTGTGTTTCTTGAGGTTCGTTTCTTTCTTTCACTTTAAGAAGAGCAGTTTTGATAAATTTATTCATATTATTCCTCTGGGATTGGGTCCCCTGATTTTTCCATATTTCTGATTGTACTTTGGGTCAAATGTTCTTCTAAATCTCTTAGTGGTTTTTTCATTTCCTGATGTGTTTCAAATATCGATGATTGGAAATTTTCAATTTCGGTGCATAGGGCTAAGAGTTTTTCTTTTATCTCATAGTAGTTGAGAGATTCACCATCTATTTTTATTGGTTGTCCAGTAGGGTATGTGCCTGTGATTGTCACCTTTTCATTTAGTGATTTCACAGGTTTATATAAATTTTCTAAATCATCTAGTGCTCGTTGCCATAATATATCTGATGTTTGAAATTCAGTAAGAGCTTTTTCGTTAGATGTTCTTAGTCCAATTTCGTTTACGATATAGTCAAAATCTCTTTTGTCGTAAAAATTATTAATTGCTTTCACAAGTGCATTAAAAGTAAAAGCATCTTCCATAGCTTTCAACAAAAATATCATGCTATTTTTTTGCATCATAGCTGTGGTAATTTTGTCAGCTAATTTATAATTCTTTTGCTGGTCTAATTTTTGTGCGATTTTGATTATAGTTCTGAGATTCATATTTTTTCTCAAGGGGATGAT
>JACCDX011028915.1_pt1 | contig 13318 bp, 9 predicted proteins | sample 7449681 | NCBI WGS metagenome assembly JACCDX01 (sample SAMN15323450, study PRJNA562643) | freshwater metagenome | isolation source: river surface water | place: USA:Blue River Watershed | collected 2017-08-18
AGAAGGTGTTGCTGGTAACAAGATGAGCATTCAAATCTTGAAACAAACAGTTGAAGCTAAGACACGTAAGTTGTCAGCTCGCTGGACGTTTGAAGCTGCTCAAGATGCTCAAGCTCAACAAGGCATTGACATCGAAGCAGAAATCATGGCTGCTTTGGCTCAAGAAATCACTGCTGAAATCGATCAAGAAGTTCTAGCTTCTTTACGTTCACTATCTAACACAGTATTGACATATGATCAAGCTGCTGTTAGTGGTACAGCAACATTCGTTGGTGACGAACACGCTGCTTTAGCTGTTCAAATCAACCGTGCATCTAACTTGATCGCACAACGTACACGTCGTGGCGCAGGTAACTGGGCTGTTGTATCTCCAACTGTATTAACACTATTACAGTCTGCTACAACTTCTGCTTTTGCTCGTACTACAGAAGGTACATTCGAAGCTCCAACAAACACTAAGTTCGTTGGTACATTGAACAGCGCAATGAAAGTATATGTTAACACATATGCTACAAGCGATGACGTTCTAATCGGCTACAAGGGTTCTAGCGAATCTGACGCAGCAGCATTCTATTGCCCATACATTCCATTGATGAGCAGTGGTGTTGTTCTAGATCCAGCTACTTTTGAACCAGTAGTTAGCTTCATGACACGTTATGGTTATGTTGAGTTGACAAACACAGCATCGTCTCTAGGCAATGCTGCTGACTACTTAGCAACTGTTGGTGTTACAAGCGCAAACCTACGTTTTGCTTAATCTGTAAAAAGTTTAACAACGTATTCAAAAAGCCCCGCAAGGGGCTTTTTGTTTGGCTTGATAAATAAAGTATCTAGAACTTATTATGCGGTACCCGCCGCGTAGAGCCTAGAACGCTCATAATCAAAGGAGAAAACAATGGGACGTCCGATTAATAAAAAATATTTCGGTGTGTTAGGAAATGCAACCTATCCACACATTCCAGTAGAAGCAGCAGGCTTTGCTGGTAAAGATCAAATCACAGAAGATGCTACAGCTGATGTATACATTCTTAAGCAAAAGTCTGCTCACAGATTTTTAGTTAAACATGCAGAAGACGGTGATACAGCAATTTGTAAACTAGTTAACAAAGCATACGATGACTCGTCTGCAATCGTAGCAGGTGAAATGGTTATTGTCGGTTACTACAATGGACAAGCAGTTCGTTTACGCAGCTTGACAAATAGAGTTGCTACTGATTTTAATAGCAATCGTTATAAGTGGTCTTTAACAGACGACTCTTCAACAACACTATTAATTTTAACAGCAATGTAATTTAGGAAATACTAATGGGACAGTTTCTTCAAGTAAACGGCGACTACAACATTAAATCAGCAGAAGGTGCAAGGATTACTCTTGACACTGGTCCTGCTGCCAGCGGTGGTTCTGTACGAGTTACCGGTGACTTAGTTGTAGAAGGCCAATCATTTTATATCGAATCTACTAACTTAAATGTTAGTGATAACATTATTAAATTGAACGTTGGGGAAGTTGGCCCAGGTATAACCTTAGTTTACTCTGGTATTGAAATTGACAGAGGCGACACATCGTCTGTCTCTGTTAAAAATAACGCATCATTGTTATACGACGAAGCTATTGATTCGTGGCTGTTAGCACATGGATCAGCGCCTGGCATTCTTAATTACGACAACAGTAGTTTAAAGTTACGTAAAATTTTAACTAATGATGTAACTGACGACGGTGACTTAACGCTAATTGGTACTGGCACAGGTGTTGTAAAAGTATTTGGTACAGATAATTATGAAAACCAAGTAACACACGATGACGATTTACCAAACAAGAAATACGTCGATGATGCAATTCTAAACAACCCAACGTTCCAGATTGCATCACCGCAGAACCAAGATACAAAGATTGTTCTTGCAGACAAAGATATTACACCTAATATTCCTAGTGAACCAGGTTCGTTAGCATACTTCACTGATACAACAACATACACAACATACGGCGAAAGTGCTGTATCTATTATTGTTGATGGCGGATTGATTGCTCAATTCTATACAAATAGATTTGAAGTGGGCGATATTGAAATCGGTGGCGGTATTGATAGAAACGAAATCACAAGCCGTGCAAGTATTACCAACGAAAACATTTTTGTTAGAACCCAAGGTACTGGTAAGTTACAAACAAACTATGCTGTTCAACTAGACAAGATTAATGTAACACCATCGTATGTTGCTAACAGTACATTACTTTACTCAGCTGAACCAGATATTGGTACATCTGGTGTTTGGTTTATGAACGACAGCGCAGAAACTTCTAAACGAAACGGTGAGTTAATAAGTAAGAACAAAGCATTAGTTTTCAGTATGCTATTTTAAGAGACAGATATGATTAGAAATTACGAAACCCCAGAAGGCACTATTGCACTAATTGATTCATCTAGTGTAACTGTTCCTGTAAAAGTTTTTACTAGTTCTACAACTGGCGGCCCTATTGCAGGCGGCGTTACAGGTAGAACTAACGCTGTAACTACAATAGCATTGTGTAACACAGCAGCGCCAAGCGCATCAGACGAAACTACTAATGCTGTTACAGTAAACATTTATATTGTAAGATACGGTAAGACATATGGCAGCGGTAACTTAGTTGTTAGCAACTTAACTGTTCCTGCAGGCGAAACTGTATTTTTTAGCGAAGAACGAATTGTTTTAGAAAGTGGTGATGAGATTTGGGTTGGTACTAGCTCTGCTAGCAAGTTGTCAGCAACAGTGAGTGTATTGGCAGTATGAAATTCTTAAAAACAAGAAACATTTCTAAATTTAGCATTAACGATAGAACGTTAATTGCTTACCCTGACGCTAACGGACCAGGCGGTCGTGTTGTAATGAATTCTCATGGCGGATTGATGTTACCAAAAGGTACAACAAGTCAACGTCCTCAGTTAACAGGTGTAAGACAACCTACAGATGCTAACGGCACAATCCGTTATAATACAACAAGCTCGACTATCGAAGCTTACGTAGGTGGCACATGGGTTACTGTAGCAAGTCCGGTAGCAAGTGCTATTTCTAAACAAACACTAGGACCAGGCGACGGAACAACTAAAGTGTTTGGTCCATTAAACACAAGCTATGTTACAGCTTATTCTGCTAGTGCAGATAACATTATTGTGCTTGTAGAAAACGTATTCCAGATTTCGACAACTAACTATACAGTTGTACAAAGTGATGGTGTAACAGCTATTGATGGAACTGTGTATGCTGCCGGATGGTATGTACTTTTTACTAGTGCTGTACCTGCAACAGGGGGTGGCGGTAATCCTGTGTATGTAACAATATACTACGGATACGCTAATTAATAAATGAGTCAACTAGGGCGCATTGGTGGTCAGGTATTAACAGACAACCTGCTACGTGCCGGTGTTGACCTAGCCTTTGAAACAGACCTTTTATACTTAGATGTTACTAACAACAGAGTAGGTATAAAAACAGCTACACCTGTTTACGATCTCGATGTAGACGGGCATACAAAAACATTTGATCTTACAATAGACAACCAAGCAACAATTGGTAATATTAGGATCACATCACCTAACACCTTTTCAACAACAGTTGGTGGCATTAACGTTTATATAAACGGCGGTGGTACATTATATCACGATCGTTTAACTACTGCAAACTTAGTATTCGATGGCAATACTATTAGCAGCATTAGCAATTCAAACATTACATTCGATCCTAATGGTTCCGGAACTGTAGAATACGAAGCAGATACAAATATTACAGGTGACCTTGGAGTTACTGGTAATATTAACATGAATGGCGATCTAACAGCGTTAGGCACACTAACGTTAGGTGATCAAATATATGACACCGTTACAGTTAACACAGACTTTACACAGAGTATTATCCCTGGCACCGATTTAACCTACGACCTAGGTAAATCAAACAAACGCTGGGCAGATTTACGTTCTCCAAATTGGAGATATATTAATAATGGGTCTTGGGACGGTAGCGGACTACATCCAAAATCTATGACTGTTAGCAGCCAACTATCTATAGATGGTGTTGCTAACAAAATCTCAGGTATTCAATCCAATGAAGATGTGCAGTTACTTCCTGACACAGGAATAACATACATTGAACGCACCAAATGGCAAGACAATACCTTAACTAACCTAGACAGCACTCCTTTAACTTTAGCATCAACATCAACTGGATATTACTTATTTCCAAATACCAATGCTATGGTTATCCCTGCAGGCGGTACAGCAGACAGACGAGTAACACCTGAAGTTGGCGAAACACGTTGGAACACTGATCTTCAATACTTAGAGTGTTGGGACGGCAACGTTTGGCTTGTAGGTACTGGTGGTGGTGTAGAAGTAACTGACACCATCATGAATGATTTAGGTAATGTTTACAGCCTCATACTAGGCTAATTTTCCATTCTGCATAAATACTACTAATTGCAAGAAATGGCCAATTTCTTGTAAGATCCGACTGTGGTATACCGACAAAGAGCCCTGTGCTGAAAATCTGGTAATCCGTGCGAAACGGTGTCTTTATGTGGAGAGCTAATGGCTATTGGTCGTATTTCCGGTCAGCTCTTAAAGTCTAACTTACTCCGTGCGGGTGAGAATTTAGCCTTTGAGACCGACTTACTCTATCTGGATGTTGTTAACTCTCGTATCGGGGTAAAGACAGCAGCACCTACACACGATCTCCATGTAAACGGCCATACTCGTACAACTAATCTTACTGTAGATAATCAATTAAACATTGGTGATTTACACTTTACTGGTAACACTATCACCAGTGATTCAAACCTTATTAATTTTATTGCCGCAGCAGGCGAAGCAACTGTATATCATTCGAGATTACAAATTGATGATCTGCAACTACAAGGCGGCACAATTTCCACAACAGTATCTAACAGTTCGATTGTTTTAGATCCTAACGGCACAGGTACTGTTAACATTGTTGCTAGTACAAATATCACTGGAAACTTGCACGTTACTGGTAACATTAATGCAACTGGTAACGTTGTTATCGGCGGCAATATTCAAATTGGTGATGCATTAACAGACGAAATTATTATTAATGCAAGCATTAAAAGTGATCTAATTCCCGAAACAGACAATGTCTACGATCTAGGTTCTCCTACATTTAGATGGAGAGCTGTGTATGCTTACAACTTGTATGCAGATGCAATCGATGTTCCGAGTCTAGACATCGGAAACATTTCATTCAGCGATGCTACTATTACAACTGCTCCTGGTTACGATTTGTATATTGACGGCAATGGCGCAGGTGGTGTTAGATTAGGTAATTTCAAAATTGTCGATAACGTTATCACAAACGTTGTCGCTGGAGCAGTAAGTCAAATTGCACAAACTGGCGCAGGCTATGTAAAATTTGACGGTACAAATGGTTTTGTACCTCCATCAGGTAACGATGCTCAACGCCCTACTTCATATGCAGTATTGGGTATGACACGATACAACACAAACTCAAAAGCATTAGAAATTTGGGACGGCTTTACATGGGCTAGTCCTGCAGGTACATCTGGTGCTGTTTCTGCTGCTCAAGCTGAAGATATTTCAGTTGCTTGGGCATTAACTTTAGGATAATAAGATGCCAACCGTATTCAAACATAGTTTAGTTACACAAGTAGGAACAGTTCCTACAGATGTTGTTACAATCGGCGGCGGTGTTCGTGCAACAGTTATCGGTTGCAATCTTGCAAACACAACAGACTATGATTCTGTTATTGTTGACGTTCAAATTGTTGGTGCTGACACAACAGTAAGCTATTACGTAAAAGGCATATCGATACCACCTAACACCGCAGTTAAAGTTGTTACACAGGGAGAAAAATTAATTCTTCCGGAAAATACAGCATTAAGAATTACAACAAACGTTACAGATAGCATAGATGCAACTGTAAGTTACGTAGAGATATCATAAGGAGAGGACCATGGCAGGAAATTCAAGTACATACTATTTAGGTACAACTCCGTCAGAGTCATTAGGCGACAGTCCTCGTTACTTTTACGGTATTCGTCGCACAGACGATGGCGAATTATTTTTAGTTAGAAGTGATCAACTATTAGATACCGATGCTGTTGAACTTAATATTCCAGAAGCAACTGGAGAAACTTACAACGACTTTGCAGCAGGTACAGATTACTTTGAAGGTGTTGATGCTAATCATGATAAGGTTTATGCTGGTTTAAAATATACCCAATACAAATGGGATAACCGAGCAATGTTTTATTATGTTGACGCAGATGGCCAATTAGTTATGCGAGTAAATAGAGGGTATACGTATCCTGAAGGTACATCATCAAACGGTTAATGGAATAAAAAATGGCTGAATTTAAAATAAGTAGAATTCGATACACTTGGAAAAATGTCTGGACAACAGGCACAGAATACGATCGCGATGATATTGTTCGTGTTGGCTCAAAAACCTATGTTTGTATAGTTGGTCATACCGCAGCAAGTAGTTTTTATAGCGACTTAGACGACAACAGTTGGACACTAATGTCCGAAGGTAGTACCTGGAGAGGCATTTGGACTGATGCAAGATTATACAATCTAAACGACTTAGTATACTATGGTGGTGTTACTTATATTTGTACAACTAGCCATACTTCACAATCGACCTTTGATGCAAACTTTACTGATTGGACTGAATATATCAGCACAGTTGAGTGGAATTCCGATTGGTTGCCAAATCACAGATACGGTGTAGGTGACCTAGTAAAATATAACGGTATTGTTTATCGTTGTGTAGCAGGACACACTTCAGCATCGTCTGGCAATGGTCTGGAAGTTGGCAACTATGATGCATACCAAGACAGCACAGGCGAAACATGGGAAGTATATAACTCGGGTATTGAGTATAGAGGCAATTGGGATAACCTTGTTCGTTACAGAGCAAACGATTTAGTAAAATACGGCGGTACTATTTGGAAGTGTGTAACTCCTCACACTAGTGGTGACGATTCTACATTAAACTTCAATTCGGAATATTTTACAGTTGAGTTACCAGGTGAACAATTCCAAGGAGCTTGGGATGATATTTCTACATATAGCGTAGGCGATGTAGTTAGATACGGCGGCTACTTATACGTATGTAGAAGAAATGACATTAACGAAATTCCGTCAACAGAAACATCTGCGTGGACACTATTAACTAAGAACTATAATGTCCGTGGTGATTGGAATAGAAGAACCGATTATAAGACAGGCGATATCGTTCGCCGCGGTGGTCAATTGTTCATTGCTACAGGAGATAATTCTGGAGCAATCTATACAGACGAAACAACAATTGGCGTTACTGTAGGCGGTCCAGGCTCCGGCGATACAGGAAACAAATACTATTTCGATAGTGCATACATTCCTAACCTAACTCTTAGTGTTGGCTCAACTTATACATTTGTTCAAACTAATCAAACAAACTTATGGTATCCTAACGCTACAGGTACAACATTAAACACACATCCTTTAATGTTCTCGATAGTACCTGAATCTGTTGCCCATCCAACTAACGATTACTATACTAATGGTGTTACATACTATCTAAATGAGCTAGTAGTAACTAGACAAGAATACATTGACGGATTTGCTACAGCAAATACTAGAAGAATTACATTAACAGTAACTAGCCAAACTCCAGCTATAATTTATTACTGGTGTTTAAATCACAGAAATATGGGCAACCAGTTTGCTGTTGAAGTTACAACCTTGGGAGCAGAACCATCCACTGGCGCTAGCTGGACATTACTTGTACCTGGTGAAAATTGGAGAGGCGGCTGGACAGCAGAAACTGAATATGCAGTTGGTGACTTAGTTGGATTTAGCAGTTCTACATATAGATGTATTGCATCTCATAGAGCACTAACCAATGAAAACTTTCCAACAAACGGCAACGGATACGATTATTGGACTTTATATCTGTCCGGTGATGATTCAAACGCATTAGCAAATCCTGGAGATTTGTTAACTTACGGTGCAAGAAGCGACGAAAGTACACTAGGAACAATTGCTGTTCCTGTAGGAACAACTAGAGAACTGTTAACAGTTAACAGTGATGAAACCTCGTTGGGATATTTAGAACACGGTGCTGTACACAATTTCCTTTATGTTTCACTAACTGGTGTCGACGATCTAGGATACGGATTAACTTTAGGCACTCCATTTAAAACTATTAGATATGCAGCAGAGTATGCAGAGCAAAACTTTGCCGGCGCACCTACAACTATTAGCGTTAAAACTGGACATTACTTTGAAATCCTTCCAATTATCATTCCTGTGAATACTGCTATTGTAGGCGATGAAACACGTTCAGTTATTGTAGAACCTGCACCTGCTGTTGCAAACTTGTCATTAGATGCAAATTACACAATAGCAGTTCTAGGAAGAATGAAAGACATTATGAACGGATTGTTAAGCGACAATCCTATTGTTCCTACTGCTGGCAATATTGTTCCACAAAATACAGAATATCCAATTGCTGGATCGGGTGTTGCTACAACAGTTAGCAGCATGATCGATGATACGTGCGATTACATCAATTATCATATTAACAGCGTGGGTTCGTCTGAGCCAACAATGTTTGGAACAAATACAGAAACAACAGACACTGGCGTGATTAATGCTATTTCTATTTTAGAAGGTAACAAAGAATTCTTAAAAGCTGAAGCAGTAGCTTACATGAGATTAAACTTTCCTAATTACGCATTTGACGGAGAATTATGTAAGAGAGATATTTCTAGATACATCGATGCTTGGGAATGGGATTTAAAATATTCTAGCAATTACAGATCTCTATTAGCAGCAAGATATTATAGAAACGCGATAACAGGATCCGAAGGCGAAGACATGTTCTACGCTAGAAATGCCACAGGCGTTCGTAATATGACCTTGCAAGGTCTAGTAGGAGAACTAGGCGCAGTTGTTGATGCTGAACTATTCAATCGTCCAACTGGCGGTTCTTTTGTAAGTTTAGATCCGGGTTGGGGACCAGATGACGAACGTTGCTGGATTAACAGTCGTTCTCCTTATATTCAAAATTGCTGTACTTTTGGTTATGGTACGGTAGGACAAAAGATTGACGGTAGTCTGCACAACGGTGGCTACAAGTCAATGGTGTCTAATGACTTTACACAAATTATCAGCGACGGTATCGGCGCATACGTATTAAATGGCGGCCGTGCTGAACTAGTTTCTGTGTTTACATATTATTCACAGATCGGTTACTTTGCTGAGAATGGCGGTGTTATCCGTGCTACTAACGGTAACAACAGCTATGGTAGATATGGTGCTATTGCATCTGGAAACGATCCTACAGAAACACCATACTATGCAAACGTAAACAACGAAACCAACGAAGCTGTTATTATCGATGCGTTTGCTGGTGAAGTTAATGACGAAATCCTAGCATTGGAATTTGCACATTGCGGCCAAAACTATTCAACTGCAACATACACGTTCGTAGGTTCTGGTACAGGCGCAATTGTTGCTCAAGAAGACTTTAGAGACAATGCAGTATTCCAGGCTCGCCCAATTAGCGCAAACGGAATTGACAGCCCAGGAGGCGGCGGCTTTACAGAATTTGGAAATAACGCACAAGAAGGTAATACTCTAACAATCAAGTTAGCGTCGAATGATCCTCATAGTCCTGAAGAAATTATCGGTCTCCGTTTAACAATTACCAGCGGTACTGGTACTGGGCAATATGGCTGGATTCAAGCATACAACGAAATTACTAAGATAGCTACAATCTATAAAGAATCTACAAATGAACCAGGTTGGGATCATATTGTAGCTGGTTACCCAATTGTAGATACTATTACTACTTCGGCAGTATACAGAGTTGAACCTAGAGTTACATTTAGTGAACCAGGATTTACAGCAACAGAAATTTCAATCTCTGCAAATACTTCTTGGGCAAACGTTGTCTATAGCGAAACATACGAAACTTATAATGACATTGCCGGAACAGCGGGCGCAGGCACTATTGACGTAGAACTAACTCCTATTACAGCAACCTGGAACGTTATAAAAGATGGAAGATCTTATATCGTTTCTAATAACAATCCAGGCGCTGGATATGCAGCTAATCAAACTATTACAATTAGTGGAGCATTGCTAGGCGGAACAGATACAGAACACGACGTTACTATTATAATTACAGAAATATCTGATGACAGTACTAACTCTATTGTTAGTTTTGTAAGCGAAGGTATTGCAGCATCTGGAAGATTTGTAGCAACTCCAAGTACAGGAACAAGCTATGCTTGGTCTGAAGACGGCGAAACATGGACTACTTATACATTACCAACAGCAGGTAACTGGAAGGCTCTTGCTGCTGGAAATAAAACATATGTAGCAGCAGCATACAACTCGTCAGATGCAGTATATTCAAAAGACGGCAAGGCTTGGACAACAGCATCTATGCCAGCAGTTAGAAACTGGACTGCTATTTCTTATGGTTCTGGAGTTTTCTTAGCAGTAGCAAACAACTCAAACATTGGAGCATACAGCACAAACGGAACTACTTGGACAGCAGTTACATTGCCCGTGGGAAATCAATGGGCTGATGTTACATACGGTGCTGGTAAGTTTGTTGCAGTTGAAAACGATTCAAACATAGTTGCTATCGGAACTTATGATGCTGGCACGTGGACATGGGATTCTGTAGTACTTGACGTTATTGCTGACTCTACACCAAAACAATGGACAGGTATTGCATTTGGTAATAACCGTTTTGTTGCTATATCAAACACAGGTGAAGGTGCTTGGAGTTTTGATGCAGTTACATGGTATCCGATGGCGGCAAACAACCACATTATGCCAGAACCAGACGACTCAACAGAGCACAATTGGCAAATGATTAGATACGGACAAGGTGTATTCTTTGCAGTTGGTGACACTGGTAACAGAGTTGTCGGCGGTGATGCTACAACTGGTCCTACAACATTCGCAGCAACATCACCGGACGGCGTTACATGGACTGCTAGAACATTGCCAACATTGGCAAGTTACGTTGCTGTAGGATTTGGTAATCCAGATATTACACTAGGAGATTCTACAGCTTCTAACAATAAACCGACTTGGATTGTTCTACACAACGGAACATCTGGAACAACATCGTCAGCGGTTAAAGTATACACTGGTGCTAGAGCACTAGGTAGAGTTGTTGTTAACAGTGGATTAATTGATTCTGTGAAGATTTGGGATCCGGGTTCTGGATATGACACAGCCCCTACGTTAACTATCACTGATCCTTCTAACACAGCAGAACTTGTTGTTGATAATAGACTAGGTGATGGTGTGTTAGCACAACCTAGCTGGATCAATAGAGGTGCAAGTTATAAGACATCCTCAACAACTGTAACTGTTACAGGTAATGGTTTTGCAGATATTTTACCAACTGGTAAATTTATTACGCTAGACAATTTAGATAGGTTGCCATCACCTGGCGCACAGTTTAGATTTGCTGGTGCATCTAATTACTACACAGTGGTTACAATTTCTCAAGAGGGTGTTGACGTACACGGAAAGATTTTAGCAACATTTAGAATTTCTCCAACGTTAACAGTACTTGATGAAATACAACACAACACACAGGTTGAAATTAGAGAACAGTATTCGCAGATTCGTATCACAGGACACGATTTCTTAGATATTGGTACAGGCAATATATTAGAAACTAACTATCCTGAGTTATATTCAACCGGTTTGTACTTATTACAACCTGAAAACGAAATATACGAAAAGGATGGTGGTCGCGTATTCTACACAAGTACAGACCAAGATGGTAACTTTAGAACAGGTGAATTGTTTGCTGTTGAGCAAGCAACTGGCGTTGTTACAATTTCAGCAGACTTTTTTAACTTAGATGGTCTAACAGAACTTGCACTTGGCGGTGTACGCTTAGGCGGTTCAGGAACAGTTATTAGAGAATTCTCAACAGACCCATTGTTCATTGCAGATTCTAATAATATTGTTCCTACACAGAGAGCTATCAAGGCATACTTACAAACTAGATTGAGCGTTGGCGGATCGGACTTACAAATTCCATCTTTCATTGCTGGTGTGGTTTGGGTAGGACCAACAAGCATTAGAACAACAACAGGAGTTCAGATTGAACTACCTGCTAGAATGGATTTTGGAAATCACGCAGTAAAGGGAACAATGTTGGCACAGACAATGTTCATTGGATCATTCAATAACGATTGATATTTAATTAGGGTAAATACATAAACGGAGCAATTAAATGGCAGAGTTTAAATTAGGTAGAATTAGATTTGTATGGAAGGGTGTTTGGGCAGCAACCACCCAATATTATGTTGACGATGTAGTCAAACACGGTGGACAGATTTATATCTGTACAGTTGGACACATTGCAGCATCGGATTTTAATACAGATCTAGAAGCTTCTACAACACGTTGGAATTTAATGAGTGGTGGTCAAGACTGGAAAGGGTCTTGGGCAACCGACACATTGTATAAACTTAACGACATTGTTAAGTACGGTGGCTCAGTTTATATTTGTATTGACAGCCACACTAGCGCAGCAACTGAATCGCTGGGCTTAGAACAAGATCTCGCAAAGTGGCAAACGTTTGCTGAAGGCTTCGACTGGAAAGGCGATTGGGTAATCAGCACACGATACAAGGTAAATGATCTTGTAAAATATGGTGGTTATACATATGTGTGTAACACCGGACATACCTCTGCCGGTACTGTTACATTAGGTCTAGAAAATAATCAATCAAGTTGGGATTCATTTAACGAAGGCGTTGTTTATAAGGGAACATGGGCAACTACAACTCGTTACAAAATTAACGATATTGTTAAGTATGGAGCAGGTCTATGGATTTGCACAACACAACATACATCAACATCTAGTTTTGACACAGGCTCATTTGCTCAGTTCGTAGAAGGTTTTGAGTTTGAATCAACCTGGAGTGGCGCAACTACGTACCAACCAGGCGATGTAGTTAGCTACGGTGGATATCAATACGTTGCAAAAACTGTACACAGCAATGTAACTCCGACTGATGTAACAAATGGTTCAGCCAATTGGGATCTATACAGCAAAGGCTTTAGTTTCCAAAACGATTGGGTTAACTCGACATCATACAAAGTAGGCGAAGTTGTACGTTTAAATGGTTACACATACGTAGCTGTATTAGATAGCCCAACTGAAACCTATACAATTACAGCCACAAATGCAGGCGCACAGACATTTACAATAGCAGATACAGAAAACTTAGTTGCCGGCAAGTCTATTAGATTTACAGGAACAACATTTGGCAAT
>JACCDX011180830.1_pt1 | contig 13318 bp, 16 predicted proteins | sample 7449681 | NCBI WGS metagenome assembly JACCDX01 (sample SAMN15323450, study PRJNA562643) | freshwater metagenome | isolation source: river surface water | place: USA:Blue River Watershed | collected 2017-08-18
ATGCAAACCAAATCCATGGGATGAGTTTGCTCGTGCACACCAAAAAGGTGAGAAGCTAACTGGCGCAATCAAGTCAATCACTGACTTTGGCGTGTTCATTGGTTTGCCTGGTGGCATCGACGGTTTGGTGCACTTGTCTGATTTGTCATGGCAAGAAACTGGCGAAGAAGCTGTTCGCAAGTACAAAAAAGGTGACGAAGTTGAAACTGTTGTCTTGGCCATTGACGTTGAGAAAGAGCGCATTTCCTTGGGTATCAAACAAATGTCTGGTGACCCATTCAACAACTACACATCAACTAGCGACAAAGGCAGCATCGTTGACGGTACTGTGAAGAGTGTTGATGCTAAGGGTGCTGTGATTCAGTTGGCGGACGAAGTAGAAGGTTACTTGCGTGCTTCTGAGATCTCAACAGACCGCGTTGAAGATGCTCGTAATTTGTTAAAAGAAGGTGATGCAGTCAATGCCATGATCATCAATATTGATCGTAAATCACGTTCTATTAACTTATCTATCAAGGCTAAAGATAGCGCTGATCAACAACAAGCGATGAGCAAGTTGCAGAACGACGCTAACGCAGGCACAACGAATTTGGGTGCCTTGCTAAAAGCTAAGATGGACAATCAAGGTAGCTAATACCTACTTTGGTGTAATGTATCGGGTAATCCCTGCTCTTTTGGGGGCAGGGATTCTCAAAACTGAAAAAAAAGAATATTGTTGAGTTATGGACGATTTAGAACGCAGTGATTCAATGACAATCACACGATCAGAATTGGTAGAGCGCTTGGCTCAGGCATTTCCGCAGCTATTGCCGCGTGATGTTGAGTTAGCGGTCAAGACATTGCTCGACACCATGTCACAAGCCTTGGCCGAAGGTAAGCGCATCGAGTTGCGCGGTTTTGGTAGTTTTGTCATGCATCACCGTCCGCCTCGTCAGGGACGTAATCCAAAATCGGGCGAAGCCGTGATGGTGCCAGCCAAACATGTACCGCACTTCAAGCCTGGTAAAGAGTTGCGCGAACGCGTTGACCTACCCAAGAAAGACGACTCTAAAGAATGACCGGGTTTCTGAATGCCGCATTCAGAGCTTTGCGGATCATTGGGCGAATCATCCTTTTTGTACTCTTTGTCTTGTTGGCTCTAAGTAATACTCAAGAAATACACTTCAATTTAATCCCTGGTTTGAGTTGGGATTTACCTCTCATTTTGGTTTTATTCATTGCTTTTGTTTTAGGTATTTTCCTCACATTACTCAGTGGCCTCAGTTTGCGCCGCTTCAAACAAGATCGTTCATAAATCGTGTTACAGATTGAAACCTGGTGGTTATTCGCTTTACCTATTGTGTTTGCTTTGGGTTGGGTAGGTGCTCGCTGGGACATGCGTTTGGAAAAGCGCGAAGATGAAATTGAGCGCTTAGCTCAGCAAAAATCCACATTCAAAGGTTTGAACCTATTGCTCAATGAAGAGCCAGATAAGGCCATCGATGCTTTGGTGCAAATTGCCAAATTAGACCCTGAGACCAGTGAACTGCATTTTGCTTTGGGTAGTTTATTCAGGCGCCGTGGCGAAACTGAGCGAGCCATTCGGGTTCATCAGCATTTGGCGAGTCGTGAGGATTTGCCATCCCGTCATCGTGATCACGCTGCTTATGAATTGGGCCGAGATTTTCTGAGGGCCGGCTTATTGGATCGTGCTGAAACATCGCTGAATCAAGTGAGTCCACAGAGTAAATATGGCATACCGGCAAAAGAGAGTTTGCTGGAAATGTATCAAGTTGAAAAAGACTGGTCTAAAGCCATTGTGGCTTCCCAAGAGTTAGAGGTCTTGCAAGGGATGGGGCGTCAAAAAGAGATTGCTCAGTTTCATTGTGAGTTAGCTGAGGAGGCTCTGCGTCGTAAAGACTTGACCAAGGCCAATCAACATATTGATGCTGCAATGCAAGCCATTCCTCAACATCCTCGAGCCATCATGTTGCAAGGTGACTGTTTATTGGCTCAAAATCAATTGACTCAAGCCATTGAGGTTTGGTCTTTGATTGCAAAAAATCATGCCGCCTATTTACATCTGGTCGCCAATCGTTGGATTGAAGCGCATCAGCAATTGGGCTTGGCTCAACAAGGCTTACAAGTATTGGTTGATGCTTTGCAAACCCAAGCAGGTGGCGAATTGCTCGACATTACGTTTAAACATGTCATGAATCTTCAAGGGGTACCTCAAGCTGAAGCTTTGATGACTGAGGTGATGCGCCACACCCCAAGTTTAAGTGCCATGGCTTTGCGTGCACAGGCTCGTTTGACCATGGCAGAAGTGGCCCAGGATGAAAAAGCAGCCCAAGAATTTAAGGCATCTTTGAATCTTCTCAAGCAACGAACCAACACCTTGGCTCGTTACACTTGCGGTAATTGTGGTTTCAGGGCCAGACGTTTTTATTGGCAATGTCCTGGTTGTAATCATTGGGAATCTTATTCGCCAAGGCGCGGTGAAGGCGCAGCGCCTTCTGGGCCTGCCATGTAATCCTGATATATTCAAGATAATTCAAAAGTAAAAACTTCAAAAAATACAAAAGAACACTTTTAAAAGATAAATCATCATGGACATTCATTTAACAGCGGCCGATATAGAAGCTTTCCAAAAAGCACGTTTATTGGTGGTGGGCGATGTGATGTTAGATCGTTATTGGTTTGGTGATACTGAGCGTATTTCTCCTGAGGCACCTGTTCCTGTGGTGTTGGTGAGTAAGGATGATGAGCGCTTAGGAGGTGCTGCAAACGTCGCTCGCAATGCAGCCAGTGTTGGTGCACAGATTTCCATTCTGGGTGTGGTGGGTGATGACGAACCTGGCCGACGTGTTGAAGAATTATTGGAAGCTCAAGGGGTTAAAAGTTACTTGCAACGTGACCCCAGTTTGCCCACAACTGTGAAATTGCGCGTGGTGGCGCGTCAACAGCAATTGATTCGTTTGGATTTTGAAAAAGCGCCTACGCATGAAGCGCTTTTAAATAAATTAGAGCAATTTCAAGCTTTATTGGCCAATGTTGACGCAGTCGTTTTTTCTGATTACGGTAAAGGCGGATTGACTCATGTCACTCAAATGATTGAGGCTGCTAAAGCGGCGGGTAAGGTGGTCTTGGTTGATCCCAAGGGAGATGACTACAGCAAGTATCAGTCCGCCTCCATCATCACCCCCAATCGTTCTGAGTTACGTGAGGTCGTTGGTCGTTGGAAAGATGAAGCAGATTTGACTAAGAGAGCCCAAGCTTTAAGAGAGCAGTTAAAGCTGACCGCTTTGTTATTGACAAGGTCTGAAGAGGGCATGAGTTTGTTCACCGCCCAAGGGGTTGAACATGTCAAAGCTCAGGCCAGAGAAGTTTTTGATGTTTCCGGTGCCGGTGATACCGTGATTGCAACCATGGCAGTGGCTATGGCAGCAGGTTGGCCTGCAGCCAAAGCCATGCAGCTAGCCAATAAAGCGGGGGGTATTGTGGTGGGTAAGCTCGGTACAGCAACTGTTTCATTAGAGGAATTGCAATGACATACATCGTCACAGGCGCAGCTGGTTTTATTGGGGCCAACATTGTTCAGGGCCTAAATGCTCGTGGCATTAAAAATATCATTGCTGTGGATGAGCTCAAGCCCGCCGATAAATACCGAAACTTGGCTGATTTAGAGATTGCTGATTATTTGGATAAATCAGAATTTTTGGAATCTTTTAAGAAGGGGCATTTTGGCAAGGTGACTGCGGTGTTTCATGAGGGAGCTTGTTCAGACACCATGGAAACCGATGGTCAATACATGATGGCGAATAACTATCGTTACTCAATTGACTTATTGGATATCTGCACAGAACATCATGTGCCTTTCTTGTACGCTTCATCAGCAGCCACTTATGGTGGCTCAAGTGTATTTAAAGAAGACCGTCAATATGAGAAGCCTTTGAATGTTTACGGCTACTCTAAATTCTTGTTTGATCAAGTCTTGCGCCAACGTTGGAAAGATCAAACCACCACGGCTCAAGTGGTGGGCTTCCGCTATTTCAACGTGTATGGGCCAAGAGAGTCTCATAAAGGTCGTATGGCTTCCGTGGCTTTTCATCATTACCATCAATTTTTGGCTGACAACTCTGTCAAACTATTTGGCGAATATGATGGTTATTCACAGGGTGAACAAAAGCGTGATTTTGTTTCTGTTGAGGATGTGGTGAAGGTTAATTTATTCTTCCTAGATCACCCCGAAAAGAGTGGCATCTTCAATTTGGGTTCAGGTCGAGCTCAGCCGTTCAATGACGTGGCCAAATCAGTGATTAACTCCATGAGAAAAATTCATGGACACGCTGAATTATCTTTGTCAGATTTGGTGGATGAACGTTTGATTGAGTATGTGCCATTCCCTGAAGCTCTAAAAGGTAAATATCAATCCTTTACTCAGGCTGATTTAACCAATTTGCGAGCAGCGGGATATGACTCTGACTTTTTGACGGTTGAACAAGGTGTCAGCAAATATATGACCTGGTTGTCAGACAATTCTGATTTCCTTGCGCAACCCATGTAAGCCATTCAAATCAGTCAACAGTCCTCAAAAGTACTCGTTAAAGAAAAGCTTCATCATCAGGTGAAGCTTTCTTACTTTAAGGAGCTATTTATGTTGTTGAAATCCATCGCATCTATCTTTCAGATTTTAGTGGCGAGTTTGTTAAGTCTTTTTATCTTTGCAGGCCAGGTTTATGCCAAAGTAGAAGTCAATTCGGCTGATCAAACGGCTCTGGAATCTGTTCGCGGTTTAGGCCCCTCAAAAGCCAAGGCCATATTACAAGAGCGTCAGAAAAATGGCCCCTTTAAATCACCCACTGATTTACATTCCCGCGTCAAAGGCATTGGTGAAAAAACTGTTGAGCGTCTCATGCAAAATGGTTTGACCATTAATAGCAAGGGGTTGGCTGCTAAAACTTCAGAAACACCTTCTAAAAGAGCTTCTGTCAAAGAAAAAGAAGGTCAGCAAAAAGGTTCTGTCGAAAAAGCACCGAGACAAAGTAGAAAGGCCAAAGAGGAGAAAAAACCCAAAGAAGCTTCATAAGCTGCATGAGCTTGCATAAGCATATAAAAGAATGATCTATGGGAGCTATCAAAATACATTAAGATAGTCGCCATATGACAAGCACTCGTCCAAACTATCCAACCATTGCCCAAACGGTGGGTCACACCCCATTGGTTCGTTTACAGCGTATCCCTGGGATTGGCAATCAAGAAAGAAACAATGTGATCTTGGGTAAGTTGGAAGGAAATAATCCCGCCGGATCGGTGAAGGACCGTCCGGCGATGTCCATGTTCTTGCGAGCGCAAGAGCGAGGCGATATTCGTCCTGGCGATACTTTGATTGAGGCCACCAGCGGCAACACGGGCATTGCTTTAGCGATGGTTGCTGCCATCTTGGGTTACAAGATGATTTTGGTCATGCCGGAGAATCAAAGCATTGAGCGTCGCCAAAGCATGGCAGCCTATGGCGCTGAATTGGTTTTAACTCCAGCCACTGGCGGAATGGAGTATGCCCGTGATTATGCGGAGCAACTTCAAAAAGAAGGCAAGGGAAAAATCCTCGATCAGTTTGGAAATAAAGATAATCCTCTGGCTCACATTGAATCCACTGGGCCTGAAATTTGGGAAGACACACAAGGGCAGGTGACTCACTTTGTTTCTGCCATGGGCACCACTGGCACCATCACGGGTGTTTCTGTTTATCTCAAATCTAAAAATGAGCACATTCAAATCATCGGTGCTCAGCCTGAAGATGGCTCACAGATTCCAGGAATTCGTAAATGGTCGCCTGAGTACATTCCCAAAATTTATGCAGACGCCAAAGTAGATCGCATTGAGTATGTCACCCAAGCTGCTGCAGAAGACATGGCGCGTCGCTTGGCAAAAGAAGAAGGCATTTTCTGTGGTATCTCCGCTGCAGGAGCTTTGGTGGTGGCTTTAAGGATTGCTGAACGCGTTGAAAACGCGACCATTGTTTTCATCATTTGCGATCGTGGTGATCGGTACCTGTCTACAGGCGTATTTCCAGCCTAAATTCAAAAATAGCAAAACACTGATTTAGTTTGCATTCGCAGTCTTTTTGGTGGCAGTTTTGCTACTTTTAGAATCCGCATTATTTTTCTTTTTTGCAGGCTGCTTAGATTGAGCTTTGTTTTTTGAAGCTGACTTTTTGGCCAGTGTTGCAGGTTGATCGCCACTCAAAGCTTCGGCAAACTCTGCCACTGACTGGGCATAGAAGAAACTTCGGTTGTAATCACAAATGGCTAAGAAATTTCTTAGGCCAATCACGTATTGCACATCGGTGCCACCAGAGGCATTGGGGCTGGGAAGATCCACAATCAGGCTGGGAGTGTTACTCGGCAAATCCGTGTCTTTCAATAATCCTTGGTTGATCAATTGCCCCAATTGAAGTTTGGCTTTGGGTTCACCGTCAGCAAGGCTTTGAGCCACAGATAAAGCTTTTGAATTATCTTGAATCTCTAAATAAACGGGTTCATCTTTCACCCAGCCATGCATTTTCAAAAATTGACCCACGCTGGCAATGGCATCTTCAGGGGAGTTTCTTAAATCAATTTTTCCATCTCGATTTCCATCTGTGGCAAAGCGACGAATGCTACCCGGCATGAATTGCGGTAAACCAATCGCACCAGCATAAGAACCTTTCTGATTCAGGCAATTTTGGAATGCGCGTTCTTTTTTATCTTCTGACCAGCACAGCAGAATTAAATCCTCTAGTTGATTCTTAAAAAGAGTTTCTCTGGCTGCTTTATTGGGAGTCTGGGGATAGTCAAAACCTAAGGTGGTTAATGTGTCTTTGACTGAAAAATTGCCCATGTGACGACCATAGATAGTTTCAACACCAATAATGGATACGATAATTTCAGCGGGCACCCCTGTTTCTCTGGCGGTTTTTTCTATAAAGGCACGATGTTCTTTCCAGAACTTCTGTCCAGCAGCTAGGCGACGAGGTTCAACAAAGCGACTTCTGTAAACCTTCCAATTTTTTTGAAAACCTGGTGGAGGTGGCATGACCAATTTCTTGATCGAAGGAATGGTTTTCGTTCCTTCAAAGGCTTTTTGTAATGAGCCCAAAGGAATTTGATGATCTTTGCTGACTTTCTCTAAAAATGGTGCCAAGGAATCAGGTGTTTTTTCATCGTCCATCAATTCAACATTCGATGTCGTATTGCCAATGGGTGAGGCTGGTTCCACGGAGGTGCTGGGTAAGGTGGAACATCCAGAAATCAAACCAGTCAAACCCAAGCAGAGAGAGATCATGAGCCAACGGGTGGTAGGGTTAAAGAAGGCTAATTTAGGTAGCAATCGCAGTTTCTTTCTTTGGTTCGATGAGTGTCTGATGAACTAAGTCAATGTTTATACAGATGAATTAATGGTTTCATTATCCACAGATTAATTCAAAATAATAGGGGCTAGAAAAATTTTAGTCAGAAAGAATTAAGCATATTAAAATCAAGAGATCGATGGATCACTTATTCAATAAATTACTTAAGCAAGAGTCCTTATGAAAATTCTAGTGGCTGTTAAGCGCGTGGTGGATTACAACGTCAAAGTTCGCGTCAAATCTGATCAGTCAGGAGTTGACATTGCGAACGTCAAAATGAGTATGAACCCCTTTGATGAAATCGCTGTTGAAGAAGCGGTGCGTCTCAAAGAGGCGGGAATGGCCACTGAGATTGTGGCGGTTTCTTGTGGTGTATCGCAGTGCCAAGAAACACTTCGTACGGCCATGGCCATCGGAGCAGATCGTGGCATCTTGGTAGAAACAGAGGCTGAATTACAGCCATTGGCGGTGGCTAAGATTCTTAAGGCGCTTGCAGATAAAGAGCAGCCTCAGTTGATTATTCTCGGTAAGCAAGCCATTGATGATGACAGCAATCAAACGGGTCAGATGTTGGCGGCTTTACTCAATATTCCTCAAGCCACTTTTGCTTCAAAAGTACAGATTGAAAATGGACAGGGGATTGTGACTCGTGAGGTAGATGGGGGCCTAGAGACTTTGGCCATTCAGTTGCCTGCGGTGGTGACCACTGATCTGCGCTTGAATGAGCCTCGTTATGTGACTTTGCCAAACATCATGAAAGCCAAGAAAAAACCATTGGATATCTGTAAGCCAGAAGACTTGGGTGTTGATCCAAGTCCTCGCTTAAAAACCCTCCAAGTTCAGGAGCCTCCTGTAAGAGGTGCGGGTGTGATGGTGGCTGATGTCAAAACATTGGTTGAAAAACTTAAAAATGAAGCGAAGGTGATTTAAATGACTTCACTGGTAATTGCAGAACACGATAATCACTCCTTAAGGGCTGGTACTCTTAATACAGTTTCAGCAGCTCTTGCCTGCGGTCAAGATGTGCATATCTTGGTAGCAGGTCACCAAGCCGATGGTGTTGCCAAAGAAGCGGCGCAAGTTGCGGGCGTGAGTAAAGTCATTCATGTGGATGCGCCACATTTTGAGCAACAACTCAGTGAGAATATGGCTGAGCAAATTTTGGCCATTGCATCCAATTACACTCATGTTTTGGCCCCAGCTACAGCGGTTGGTAAAAGCACTTTGCCGCGTGTGGCGGCCAAATTAGATGTGGCGCAAGTGTCCGATATCACCAAGGTGGTGAGCCCTGATACTTTCCAAAGACCCATTTATGCGGGTAATGCCATTGCTACGGTACAAGCCACAGATGCCATCAAGGTAATCACGGTCAGAACCACTAACTTTGAACCTGTTGCCAACAGCGGTGGCGCAGCTGCAATTGAAACCATGGCCGCTGTGTCTGATGTTGGGCAATCCAAATTTGTTTCCAAAGAAATGAACCAATCCGATCGTCCAGAATTGGGTGCGGCTCGAGTGATTGTGTCGGGTGGACGTGGTTTGGGTTCTGCAGAAAAGTATCAAGAGTTACTCGAGCCTTTGGCCGATAAATTAGGTGCTGCTTTGGGAGCCTCTCGAGCTGCCGTTGATGCGGGTTATGTTCCCAATGATTATCAAGTGGGTCAAACTGGAAAAATTGTTGCGCCTCAACTGTATATCGCTGTGGGCATCTCTGGCGCTATTCAGCATTTGGCCGGCATGAAAGACTCTAAGGTCATCGTTGCGATCAACAAAGATGCCGATGCGCCTATTTTCAGTGTCGCTGATTACGGATTGGTGGCTGATTTATTTACGGCTGTTCCAGAACTCATTCAAGAGCTTGGTTAATTCAAGCGAATCATTGATCAAGAGCCATAACAAATTAGAAAAACGTCTACATCAGCTCAGCCAATCACTGAGTGACTGAGCTGATTGACGTCTTCATTGTGATATTTTTTTGGCAGCCTCGAATTGACTGAGGAAGTGTTGCTCAAAAGCGATGGCTAAGCCAATCATCAAAATCGCTGCGCCAATCATCAAAGAAGCGATCACGCACAGAATCACCAGCCACCCTGACTGGCTTTTTTGACCGCTGTCAGGGTTAAATTGAGCATCCCATTTTTCATCAGGGCGCAAGCCAAACACAATCGTGGTCAGCCAGCTGGCTTCTAAGCTAATAAAGCCAGCAGCAGCCAAGATCCAACCTAAGGCGGAGGACATCTCGCTGGCGCCAAGTAATTTCCAGCCCAAAATTCCTGCAAACAAACTGATCATTTGCAACCATGCCCATGGGCTTTTCAAACCTTTGAGATAAAAAACATTCAAACCCAAACCTGGGAAGAAAAGTCCAAGAGAGCAGAAGACAAGTTTATTTTTGTGCATATTCTGATTGTATTGATTAATCACTCAAGCGCTTAGACTGCATATTGACCGAGTTGAATGAAGGGAATTCAATTCTTAAGTGTAAAACTTAGGACCTCTTGATCACGGGTCATGATGAGTAAGCGATCGCCATCTCTGACCATGGTTCGGTAGTCCGATAGGTGGCTCAATAGTTTGTATTCCAATTGATCAAGGGGCGGTGAACAAGCCTTACGCGTGCTGGCAATTTTTTCTATGGTGAAGCCACGATTGCCAAGCTCAACTTGGGCTGTGAATCGGTTACACCCAGCAAACCCACTGACTGTTTTTCCATCAGATGAAAAATCAAGGGTGATTGAACTCTTATTTTCACTATATGGAATAGAGCGCTGGCGTGTTTTTTGATCATTGGGGCTGGTGTAATGCCAGCGAATCAATTGCCATTGGGTTCCAGAAATGTCTTGAATAGGAGGTGCGTTGACCGCGCCACAAGGCGGCATCACTTGGGCGCAACCGGTCAAAACTGAGCCAAGAAGGGCGCAAAGGCTTAAAAATCGGGGGAAGGGTCTTAAAAAGGGTTTCAAATGGGGCATGCTCTACTTCAAATGTTGGTCTTCTACTCAATTCTGCGATAGAATACGTGGTTTATTTCAGCATTGTAAGGAAATCACATGGTCGTCATTCGACTCGCACGTGGCGGTTCTAAAAATCGTCCATTCTTTAGCATCGTTGCTACTGACAAACGCAATCGTCGTGACTCGAACTTTATCGAGCGCATCGGTTATTACAATCCAAGCGCAGTGGAAACTGAACAAGGTTTCCGCATTGCCCAGGATCGTTTGACATACTGGCAAGGCGTTGGTGCTCAATTGTCACCAACTGTTGCACGTTTGCTCAAAGGCGCTCCAAAAGCCTAAGCCTTGATTGATGATGCTGTCATCATCAAAGTTTCATATTGATTGAATCAAAGTGCGGAGGCTCAGATGAGCGATACGATGAGCCCTCCGTCTGATTTGATTCTAGTCGGGCACATACTCGACGCCCAGGGAATTAGGGGCTTGGTGAAAATCAAACCTTATTCAAAAGAACCTGAGGCACTATTTTCTGCACCGCTAGTTTGGTTGGCCAAGCCTCCTGCTTTGGCCGACAGTGCTCGTCCGTGGACTGTAAAAACTTCTAAAGAGCACAGTGGCCAAATTTTGTTGAGCTTGGAAGGCGTCACTGATCGTGATCAGGCGCAGGCCTTGAAAGGCCATGCAGTGTATGTCAGTCGCGCAGATTTTCCTGAACAAGAAGGCAATAGTTATTACTGGGTAGACTTGATTGGCCTGCCTGTTGTGAATTTACAAGGTCAAGCCCTTGGTGAGGTGGTTGACCTAATGGATAACGGTGCTCAATCTATTTTGTGTGTCCGAACTGAGGGTCAAAAAGAGGATCGCTTGATTCCTTTTATCGAATCCATCATTCAATCGGTCAATCATGATGCAGAAGACCCCCATCGTCAAATTGTGGTGGATTGGCAGTTGGACTGGTAAATTCAAGTATGCGTTTTGATTTGGTGACCCTTTTCCCTGAAATGTTCTCCGCCATCACTTCATGGGGAGTGACAGGAAGAGCCTTTGAGCAGGGTTTGGTGACGCTAAAGACATGGAATCCCAGGGATTACACCACCGATGCTCGAAGAACCGTGGATGATCGCGCCTACGGCGGGGGACCCGGGATGGTCATGATGGCCAAGCCCTTAGAAGACACCCTCAATGCTGTTGCGGCCGATCAGACAAAGACAGGCAAAAAAGCAGGCCCAGTGATACTTTTGTCACCTCAAGGTGAACGCTTTAATCAAAAAAAAGCCAAATACATCAAAGATTTAGATACTGTAACCTTGTTGTGTGGTCGTTACGAAGCGATTGATCAGCGATTGGTTGACCGCCGGGTGGATGAAGAGCTCAGTTTGGGCGATTTTGTGGTCTCTGGAGGTGAAATTCCAGCCATGGCCGTTATGGATGCTGTCATCAGACTGATTCCAGGGGCTCTTGGCGATGCCGATTCTGTGGCCCAAGACAGCTTTATGGAGGGTCTTTTGGACTGTTATCACTACACTCGACCTGAAAATTATGAAAATTTATTGGTTCCAGACGTGCTTTTAGGCGGACATCACGCTAAAATAGCGGATTACCGTCGGCATCAATCTTTGGAGCTGACGTTAAAGCGGCGACCTGACTTAATTGTTCAGGCTCGTGAGCAAGGCTTGTTGAGTGCTGCAGATGAAGCTTTTTTAGCGACTTTGCAAAACAAAACAGGGTTTTAAACCGCATCCTCTACCAAGTCCATCACTGATGGAATACAACGTTGGTACGATGCCATTGGAGTTGTTATGAACATTATTGAATCAATTGAGCAAGAAGAGATTGCTCGCTTAACCGCCAACAAAACAGTGCCTGTTTTTTCATCTGGCGACACAGTGGTTGTGAACGTTAACGTGGTTGAAGGTAACCGCAAACGTGTGCAGGCCTACGAAGGTGTAGTAATTGCAAAACGCAACCGTGGTTTGAACTCAAGTTTCATCGTTCGCAAGATTTCATCTGGCGAAGGTATTGAGCGTACTTTCCAAACATATTCACCATTGATCGCTAGCATTGAAGTGAAGCGTCGCGGTGATGTGCGTCGTGCCAAGTTGTACTACTTGCGTGACCGTTCTGGTAAATCAGCTCGTATTAAAGAAAAGCTACAAGCTCGTTCAAAAGAAGTTGCAGCGGAGTAATCCCTGTTCTTCGAGAGCGTCCATAAAAGCTGATGGCTCTCATCCTAAAAAGGCAGCTGCGGCTGCCTTTTTTACTGCCTGAGCATTTTATTGAATGAACTTAAAAAGCATTTTTCGCAAGCATCGGCCACGAAGTATTTTTAATAATTCTATAAACTAGGCGTATGTCGAGTTCAGCCAATCCAAAGAGCCGTGGTCCTCAATTTGATCCAAGTGCGGTGCCCATTGTGGCCAGAGACAGTCATCTACCGACTGTGGAGAAGCACTTGCTGACTGAGGCAGGTCTGCGAGCTCGTTTTTTAGAAGACAAGGTTTGGACTTGTGAGCTAACTGATGAGAACAGGGCCGCTCTATCGAGTCAGGGCGCCGCATCAGCGGGACGCGGTCATACACCCACTCCTGCCGCTGTGTTGATTCCGGTGGTAGCTCATTCAGATCATTTGAGTATTTTGCTAACGCAACGCACCCAGCATTTACATGATCATCCTGGGCAAATCAGTTTTCCAGGGGGTCGTACCGACCCCATCGATCTCTCTCCTGAAGCCACTGCTTTGCGTGAGGCTCACGAAGAAATTGGTTTGCCACCAGAGCAAGTGGAAGTTTTGGGGCGTTTGCCTAATTATTTGACCATCACCGGGTATCAAGTCACGCCGGTGGTGAGTTTGGTGACGCCAGGACATCCTTATCAAGTGGATGAGTTTGAGGTCGCTGAAATTTTTGAGGTGCCCCTCAGTTTTTTGATGAACCCGCATCATCATGAGCACCGTCTTTGGGAGAGTCCCCAAGGTTATCGTCGTTTTTACGCCATG
>JACCDX011433061.1_pt1 | contig 13318 bp, 10 predicted proteins | sample 7449681 | NCBI WGS metagenome assembly JACCDX01 (sample SAMN15323450, study PRJNA562643) | freshwater metagenome | isolation source: river surface water | place: USA:Blue River Watershed | collected 2017-08-18
GAATATGGATATCGTTGAATTCCTGCGAATATGTTCATTTTGCAGGCCATTCCGAAAAAGAAGGAATCTATATTTCCGAAAATAAAATTCTCACTCCTACTGAATGGGAAGGACAGGATTTATCTAATATATCTCTCGCCTTTTTTAATACATGTTTTTCAGGAAGAGAGGCTTCAGATGATACCGGTCTCGCAGGAAATCTCTTACGCATTGGTGTTCGGGAATTGGTGGGCTTTTCTCATTTACTCCCTACGGAAAAAGCGATTCAATTTGCCATAGAATTTTGGAAATTATTTCTAAAATTAGGGGATTCAGAAAAATCTGTACTACGAACACGTCAAATTTTAAGTAGCATATATGGTAAAAATGATATCACACATCTTTTATTTGTTCATTACTCCGGTACAAAAGAATTAAAAATTGATTCCAAAATTAATTGGAAATACCTTCCCCTTTTTTTGCTTATCTCTACACTCTTTTTCTCAGGATTCTATTTTTTAAATATCCATAATAAAAAAATAGAAATCCCTACTAATGTTCAACAAATCCATATTTCTGAAATGGAACAGAAAATTCCAAAGTCTAAATCGGAGGAATTCATACAGCAAAAAAGGGAAACCCCAAAGAAATCAGAATCAAATGTAATACAAAACAAAAAGGTAATTCCTCCAAAAAAAGAAAAAATTATTCAAAAGGTGGAAGTAAATAGTGTTATAAAAAATAAATCAATTGAAGAAAATATAAAAGAAAGTCATATAATTAGTAAAGAAAAAATAAGTAAAAGCACAAAACAAGAGTATGAAAAAAAAGAAGTCTCTCCTATTCGAACGGAAAAAAAACAAGAAAATTCAGAGCTTCAAAATGCTATCGAAAAGTTTAGGAATTCATATCATCCCCTCCTTGACGATAAAGAAAAAGAAAAAATAATAGGAGAGATCATGAGTAAAGATGAAGATGACTCTGTAAAAAGATGGATTTTAAAAAAGAGAACAGGCCTATGAAAAATATATTTCTCTTACTTGTTCTTACTTTTCTATTGCATCCTATTTTCTCTCAATCCGAATCCGAAGAGGATCAGGATGAAAATAGAAAAAAGTATATAGAAACTGCCCGTAGATCTGTTGTAATTAAAAATAATTTTGAAGAGTACTACGATAAGTTTCACTATCCAATAGCTTTTCCAGAACTCAGACCCTTTGTTTTTAATTTTGAAATTCCCTATAAAAAAATGGTTGAGAGGCATTTCCATGAACCTGTTAAGTATGAGTCCTGTTTTAATCCAATAATCTCTAGCTTCGTACGCAAACAAACTGCTCAAGAAAAAGCAATGGCACAAAACTACATAGATATGGCTAATGCGGAGTGTTCAAGACGTAACCAAGAAATTGCATTTAAAAAATTAGCAGAGATACGGGAAGATGAAGTACAAAAAGATTGGAGGAGATCAAATTGTAAAAATCCTGATATTTTAGCTTTGATTGATTTTACAAATTATCTTCATAAAGATGATAGGCTCTATCGTGCCTGTGTGCAATTAAAAGAGCCGATGGAGGAAGTAAATTTTATTCGTAGTAGTAAAATTAAAATATTTGATCTCATTCGAGAACCCGTACTGGAGTATCCTACAGAATTTAAAAATCTTAGCGAACAGGAGAATAAATATTTTCAAAACATATATAAGTTATCTATACAATTGTTAGTAGAATATGGAAACTTTGAAACCTATTATGAAAGTCTTCCTAAAATTGAGAATCCTCTCTATATAAATCATGATCTTATCTTTGAAGTCATTTACCCCGGTGATAGGTATGATAAAATTAGAAGTCTGTATGAGACTTTGAAGAATCATAAACTTAGCTTATTGATTGGAGAGTTGTACAGGGGAAAAGAGCGTGGGACTGAACTCTTTAATGAAAATAAAAAATTACTTACAGAAATAAAAATCGCAAATGCTAAGATTATTGAAAATAAGCAAATAACTTTGAACAATAAAAATCAATTTAAGCAGTTACTCCAATGTTTAGAAAGCTTTTCGGAGAAACATCTTGAAAGAATTTCTCTTAGCTATTACTCGGGTTTATTTAAAAAATATTCTATTCCTGAATTTTCCCCTACAAATAAAGAATCAGTTTCCAAAGAAATTTTTGAGATCCTAAATTTATATAATAAAAATTTATATAATTCCAAGCTATTAGATTTGCGACTTATCAATCGATTGCAAAATTGTGATATGCTCACACGCCTACCCTATGAGGAGGTTTCCTTTCCTAAAATATTAAAAGATTCCTGCGAACTCAATGAAAACTCAAGGAAAGCCTGCGAGGTATTTCAATAGTTACAAAATATATTGTTACTATTTGAATTTTTAAGTAATAAAGTAGTTTATGTTTTACAGGGAACCTATTCCCCATGAACAATAGTACAGGTTTCCATAACTATAAATCCACCCATATTATTGTTTTTATAGTCAACTGCATAAATTTTTGTAATACCACCGTTGGGAGCTGATTGAGACGCTGTTTTAATAGAAGCATCTCCTTGTGATACTAAACCCAAATAGGAAGTAATACATGCCTGTCCTGTTTTTGTGCCTAATTTACTTACGTTATGTGAATCTTTATTCATATATGTTTGTTGTACAATTAATCCTATCGGAGGAGTTAAGTCATCCTTAGGAGCGGCGAAGAGTAAAATTGCTAATATTGCGGCTGCTATTTCCATATCAATCTCCGTAAACTATTGTACAGAGTTTTTGCTGTACAATTCCTAAAAATTGCTCTTTTCTATAGTCGACTGCATAAATTTTTGTAATACCACCATTGGGGGCATTGTGAGCGGCTGATTTTATCGAAGCATCCCCCTGTGAAATTAAAAGTAGATAGGCTACTATGCAGCCTTCTCCAACTTTTTCACCTAAACTATTTCCAGAATAAATATCTTTATTAAAAGTAGTTTGCTGTAAAAAAAAACCATAAGGTGCTCTGTATCCACTATTGCAATTCAGTACAAATATGCATAATATTAGGAAAAAACATAAGTTGATTTGTTTCAATTCAAATTCTCCTACCTTCTCTATCGATGGGAAAGAGAAAAAACGAAAGAGAATTTGTGTTTAAGCCTAGCTATCTTTTGCGCATCTAAATCCAAAATGATGATATTCTTCTTTAAATCCGGGATCATTGTGCCGACGCTTAGATCCTCTCGCATACGTGGCAGGCCACCACCAGGAGCCACTCTTTAAGACCCTATGCGTGGAACCCTTGCAGGTTTCAGCCCCCTCGCAGGGTCCTTTGGGATCTCTCCCAAAACAAGCCGAGCCACATTTTTCATAGGGTTGATACCAGTCACTTACCCATTCCCAAGAATTTCCTGCCATGTCATACAAGCCATAGGCACCTGCAGGTCGGGAACCCACAATCTGAGTGGGCATGAGACGGGGAGGATCTATCTTCTTCGGAGCACAACCCTTTCTGCCCTGCTCATCTTCTATGATAGCCCTCTCACAGGTTGCCCATTCATTGCCCCAGGGGAATACATTTCCATTCGGTCCCCTTGCCGCTTTTTCCCATTCCGATTCAGTGGGAAGTCTCTTACCTACAAATTCGCAATAATCTCTAGCGGTGTACCACGGAATACCGGCGGCGGGCTGTTTTGGTCCAAGATATGGCTTTCCATATTTGGGACCAACATAGGAGCATTTTTTATTTGTAAGACAATCTTTGCATTTACCGACTGCAAAACATTTATTTATATCTTCATTTGTAACTTCATAAATATCTATATGAAATTCAGAGATATATATTTTTGTTTCCGGTTTCTCATCTGCCTCAAAAGTATTGCTTCCTCTTATATACTCTCCGGCTGGAATACACTGCATCCCGGGATACTTTGATTCACATTCAGTGCTCAGAAGATTTGGAGTTTCCTGGCGTAAATCGTTACAGGTAAATAAAAGGGAAAAAATTATATATAGGAAAAAGTGGTGAATGGGAAAATATTGGTGTTGTTTTTGGATAATTCTCTTCAATTTCAACTTCATATTGCTCAGGATTTTATAGAAAACTATTTTGGCTATGTTTTATTGACAATTTGGGGTTTCATGGGACTCTGACAGGGGAAAATTCTTAAATACCACAATAGAGTTATTACCGAGTTAAATCAATTTGAAACACAATAATTCCACATTCAATCGAAACATAGGCTTGCGAAAAGCAATTTTACATATGATGGGTAATATGATAGGTGTGGGTATCTTTATCTATCCCGTCCTTATTTCTATTCATTTGCCCCATCCTTTTTGGTTTGTAGGGATCTGGATCTTGGGTGGATTTATTGCCCTCACAGGAGCACTCAGTTCCGCAGAATTAGGAACTTTTTTTCCCGAAGCGGGGGGAGACTATGCCTATCTTCGCCATGCCTATGGAAAGCGTTGGGCATTTCTCTATGGATTTTTGACATTTTTTATAACCTATCCCGGCTCAATTGCGATTGGAGTTGGGTTGACAGTTCACTACCAGGGGGAATCCCTTTTAGGTCCATGGGTTAGGGATGTTTTATTTGAGATTACCTTTTTAGATTTGAAGTTTTATAACTATCAGATAGTAGCATCTCTTATAATATTCATCCTTACTATTATCAATCATTATGGAATACATACTTCCTTTTTCTTGCAGAAAGTGGCAACCCTAGTTCCAATTGTATTTCTCTTGTTTTTGAGTGCTCTCTCCCTCTTTTTCATCCAACTAGATTTTTTTAGTGGAGCGGGTGAAAAAATACTTTTTTCCAATGTAAGTATTCCCTATGCTAATCCTACTCTTCTCGGACTCGGTGCCGCCTTAGTTCCCGTCTATTGGACATTCTCGGGATGGAATTCTCCATTGGCACTCGGAGAGGAAATTCGTGATCCGAATAGGATTATCCCCCTTACCATGATTTTAGGTCCATTGATTGTGACCGCAATCTATGGTATCTTTTCATTTGTATTTATTTCCATTGTTCCGTACTATATGCTTCAGTCTGGCAATGTGGATCCCTATTTAATTATGGGTAAGTTTTTACTACATAATCTGGGAATCAATAACGAAATATTATTGGAAAGCCTTCCAAAAATAGTAAGTTTGATTATATTTTTAATTGTAATGGGTAATACAAATTCGGCAATTGTATCGGGGAGTAGAATCTATGTTGCAATGGCAAGAGATGGACTCTTTTGGGAGAAAGTGGGAAGACTTGATCCAGTCAAAAAAAGCCCTACCATCAGCATTTGGTTACAGAGTCTTTGGGCAATTTTACTTGTCTTATTTATCAGCAAGGAATCTAATCTACTCAATTTTTCCTTTATTGCTATCACATTACTTTCAGTGATGGTAGTATTTTCTGTTTTCTTGTTACGCTTCAAAAAACACCAATTAGAACATCTCTATAAAGCCTATGGTTATCCCCTCACTCCTATTCTTTATATTGTTTCTTCTCTGGCAATATTAGTTTTAATTACAGTTGGCTATATCAATGAAGGAAAATATTCAATCTTAATTTCGGCAGGTATGAGTGTAATACTAGGATTGTTATTTTATGAAGCATGGCGAAGATATCGAAAGTGAAAAGTGGGATGTATGTATTTTAGAATTTATAAAATATTATATTTAGTAATACAAATTTCTTTTTATTTCTTTATTATTGGATGTTCTCTTCTCGGTATCAGAGCAAATGAAACTATTCCCATAGAAAATTTTTATGAATCGAAGAGTCTCACTTTTTGTCCGAATAATGAAACAGCTGATATTATAAAAAAGATTGATGAAAAAACGAAATTTGATATAACATCTAAAAAGTTTTATCATAATGATAAAGAAACAGTTTTTATGTTAAGTAAAATAGATTTGGAATTAGTTGATCCATATTTAAAAAAATGTACTACAAAATTAAATCCCCCCTTTAAATCTTTTGTCCCCGGTCATCATTCTCTGGTAGAAAAGGGATTTGTTGATTTAAAGGATTTAGAAAAAGGTTATAAATCAAATAAGCTAAACAAAAAGTTACTAATCGGATTATCTAAAAAGTACCCCGAATTTGTAACCTATATGGAGCTAACCAATGAAAATGGAGAAATCATAGAAACTCCAAAGTTCAAAAATAGAATTTCTGCAGTTTTAATAACCAATCCCAATCATAATCCCAATAAGGTCTCAATCCTCTTTAGTGGTGGGATTCATCCCAATGAATTGATAGGAGTGGAGCACTGCTATGATATAATTTATTCTCTCATTGAGACCGTTGAAAAAAATCCTTCAAAGAATAAATACAAAGAAATATTAGATAATGCTAATATATGGATAGTTCCAATTGTCAATCCTGATGGAAGTCAACTCTTTTGGGAAAATTCAATCAATATGGGTAGGAAAAATGGAACTTTAAAGACTCCTATTCAACGTGAAAATGATGACTTTAGAGGAGTGGATTTAAATAGAAATTTTCCGTTTCAATGGGATAGCGGTCATCCAAAGGCATCCTCTTCTAATCCCAAGCATGCTTTTTATAGGGGAGAAAAAGCCGGTTCGGAAATAGAAACAATGGCGATGATGGCTTTGGCTGAAAGAGAGAGATTTCTGTTCTCTTTAAGTTTTCACTCTTTTGCTACAAAGATTCTGTACCCCTACACGATAGAAAATATATATAATCCTGATCCCGATTATCCAAAACAATTTGCAATGCAAATCGCCGAATTGGCAAAATCATATCATCCCGTTAAGAGAAAATTTGAAGCAGTAAAAAACATTTATCCTGTGGATGGTACTGATCAGGATTATTATTATTTCAAATACGGTACGATTGCATTATTAGCAGAGAGTAGTCATAAGAATATACATTATAAGCATAATATAAAAAAAATTCTCACAGGATTCAAACCTCTCTGGGAGAAAATCCTTTTTGAAAGCATAGAGGGACTTAAGCTCGCTGTCAAAATTATTGATGCACAGGGAAATCCAATCCAAGCAGACATTGTTATAGAAGAGTTTTCTTATTTTAATGATGAAAAATATTCCTCAAGCCCGACTACTGGACTCTACCAGAAAATGGTATTAGAAGACAAAGAATACAAACTCAATATTAATTATACAAACGAAAACGAAACCTTAGAACAAACCGTCATAATAAAGCCAACGAGATCAGTGAATCCAACTGTCATACGAATGGCTCCCCCGGAGCCCGAAATTGAAACAAATCAGATTCGAGAAGGTGATTGATTAAATCTTTAGGATGGAATGTTTTTAAATTGAAGGATTATAATTTTAATAATTCTATAAAAAAAAGATTTATTAAAATATTTACAGAAAACCAATCAATATTAATAATCTTATCGTGAACTTTTTAAAAAGTAGGTATAGGAACATTCTCCATTTTTATTCCCTAATTTTTTTGGGGTCTATCTGCTTTTTTTTGGGTAAACTTCATAATTTTGCCAATCCAGTTCCATCTGACCAATATTATGCCGTATTTTTCTTCCAATTTTTATTAGTTTTTATAGGATATTCAATTTCTTTTCGCCTCGGAAGGGTTTTACTGATTACAGGTGTATTTCTTCTTTCCCGACTCAGCTCGTTTGCTTATCCCAATTCGAATATACTTGTGGTTGGTGGTTTTTTTACAGGCGGGGTCATGGGGCTCGCATTTAAAATATATATAGATTATTCAAATATATCTCCCTTTGTGAAATCTATTCACGATAGATTTACCTTTACTCGAGGTTTAGAATATAGGGGTGTTTCTTTTATTTATTTTCCCTTTATTTTTTTTCTATCCGTACTTCTTATTGATAGGTATATAAATTTTTTCCATTTGCCCCTTCTGACAGGAACAGAAATTCAAGATTATTTTTATTTTCCTAATGAACCATCCCGATCCCTCTATTCACTCTCTGCCAATATCATCATACCCATGCTATATGCATTGATTTATTTTTATGCAGAAGAAAGATCTTTCTACAATTACAATCAGGGTGCATTTAGGGACTTTGGAGAGGGCATTCTATACGCTTTTGCGATACAGTCAATAGTAATTTTCATTCAGACTTTTATTTCTTTGGATTTTTTAGCTCAAGGCACAAACAATGCTCCATTATTAGGTCGCGCTACCGGTTTATTTCGTGATGCAGGGAGCGCAACCTGGATGTATCCATTGCTATTGATATATTCACTGCACTATGCTGTGAAAGAATTAAATATAAGTCATCCAAAACATATTTTATTCCTTTCCCTGTTCTTATTATTTTTAGGTGGAATTTTGGGATACAGACAGGGTAGGGCATACAATTTGATTTTATTTTTCTCTTTTGTTTTGTTTCATATAAAGAATCTAAAACGCTATAAGAATAATTTAGGAATTTTTCAAACCATTGCTTATGTATTTTTATTAATCTGGGCTACAACGGTTGGTTTTTATTTTTTTGCTAAATTTACCAATGAAGGAAAACTATGGAGTCTTATCACTTCTTTTTCTATTGGGGATAGTAGTCTAGCAAGACTACTTAATCTCGATCCCGCAAGAACGTATTTAAATGAAGTTGCCCTGAGAGTATTTAGCGAGAATCCTTTCTTAGGAGGAGGAATTGCAGGGGTAACGGTTAGTTTAAAAAATCCAAATTTCTCTATTTCAAATCCTAATGGAATTGTGGATGGTCCGGGCTCCCTTTATACGGGTCTATTGGCTGATGTGGGCATTCTTGGAACCACCGTAGTTCTTCTGTGGGTGGGACTGCAAATCTATTGGCGAAGTCATCTCTCCTTTATCTTGTATCTCATAGTACCAATGCTATTTGGGTATCATATTTCCCATCCTGATGGAGCGGTATTTATTTTGTTGCTTATCGGTCCCCTTCACAGATTAAAAATTATTCCCGATAAGAGATCTAAGATTGTCAGTTTATCAGTAATTCTTATCTCTTTCTTATTTTTTATAAAGCCTATTAGTACAATCTTAAATGAAAAAAAAGTTCCACTTTTCAGAGAAGATATAAATTCTTTTTATCAAATTTCATATCTTTATAAAAACAAAGAAGTTAATTCTGTACTACTTTATCCTGATCTCAAAGAAGATATCGAAAAGAAAATCTTGTATCACTCATTCAAAGGAAAATTAATTTGGAAAATAAAAAATAAGGGTAAATTAAAATCCTGTGCATTCTTAGGAGATGAAACCGGACTCGAAACAACAAGAATGCGATGGACTTATTTTGATGAAAAATTTGATGAAAGAGGGCATGAGGACATGTCTGTTTCTAGGTATGATACAAGTTCAACGATTACAATTCCTGAATCAGCTAGTTTTGTAAGATTAGAAGAATTGAACTCAGCTGATTTTCCCATGAATAGAGGAACTATATTTAATATCCGTGCAGAATGTTTTTCCGAAAAGAATGAATTTTTAGGGCAAAATCCCTAAGAAATTGATTTGTATCTCACTTGCATCGCTACATTCCCAAAAACAAAGTTTTCATACGATGTCTTTTCAAAACCAGCCTCTTTTAGCATGGAGAGTAGATTCTCCTGATCGGGGTATTGCAAGGAGGAGATAGGTAAATAATCGAACATCTTATTTTTTCCACCCCAAATAATATATCCCATAATCGGAACTATCTTAAAAAAATAAAAATCTGCAAAAAAACGAATGAATCGATAGGGAACTTTTCCCACATCCAAATTGATAAAAATTCCGCCTGGCTTGAGCACTCTCTTGATTTCATTTAATGCTAACGGTAAATCAAATACATTTCTTAAACCAAATCCCACTGTTACAGCATCCACACTTTCGTTAGCAAAATCTTTTAAGGATGTGGCATCACCTTGTTGCACACTACAGGTTTCGAATGTCTTCAGTCTATGTCTTGCAATGTCTAACATTTTTTCTGAAAAATCCACAGCATAAACCTTTTCGGAGGATGGAATTTGATTGAGTCTAAGAGATATATCACCTGTACCACAACATAAGTCCATACATGTAATACGCTTCCCATTGGCAGAAGAATTAACCAATGATACAACCCGGTTTTTCCAGAGACGGTGCATAAAGAAAGTGTTTATATCATTGAATAAATCATACTTACCAGAAATTATATCAAAATTTTTCCGAACGAATTCAGCTTTTTCATCCTTAGGAGGCATTTGGAAATCAGTCATAGTCTCAAGAATTCTATCGGGGGTTATTCGGTAAATCCCATAAATTTGTCAATTTCAACTTTTTCGTCTAAAGATAATGCCGGTATGGTTCCCGGAAATTTTGTAGAAAGTTCGTACGCCTTTTCAAAATAGGGCTTTGCCTCTTTTTTATTATTTTCTCTCCAAAAGGACAGTCCATAAATAAAGTTCATTGATACCGCAGTTGATTTATCTTCCCCCTGTTCTATCCCTTTTTGTAGTACATCTCTGGCTATATTAAAATATCTTAAATTGGTATATTCTTCATCAAATAAAAATAAACCTATCCAGTAGTATTTCTCCGAATCTTTGTCTAAAAAATAATTTAAACAGCTTAGAAAGTTTGGTTTATTGCTATATGCTAAATAAATCCTCTCGAAAAATATTCCCTGCCCTTTTCTGCTCAACTCCTCGGAAGAAAAACCAACTTCATTCAAATCTAAAATAAGGGCTCTGCAGCCTTCAGAAATAGATTTCTCACTATTGGCTATCGTGATACCTTTATAGTAGTCTCTGACTACTGGGTGTGCTTTATCGAGAAAATTTTTTCCCCTGGAATTTTTTATAGAATGATCAGCCTTTTTCTCAATTAAGAGCTTTACTATATCTAAGTATCCCTTTTGAGAAGCAATGTGCAAAGGTGTATTACCACTCTTTGTCTCCTGTTCATTGGGATTGGCACCTTTGTCCAGTAATAGTTTGGCAATGCTGTGGTTACCGTGAAAGGTAGCTACCAAGAGAGGTGTGAATCCAAATTCAATATCTTTTTTATTCGGGTTTGCCCCATATTGGAGGAGAATCTCTACAATTCCGTAATGCCCATTTCTTGATGCTATATGAAGGGGAGTAAATCCGGATTTAGGCTCCCTACAATGGATATCCGTTCCTTCTTTTAAGAGAATTTCCACCATTCTATAATTGTTTCGGGCAGAAGCGCGCAAAAGATCTTCCTCCATGCCCACTAAAACATCACTCCACAATGGATACGCAAATAACAGAATAACAAAACACAGGATTCCATTCATAGGTGCATTTTCTAATGGATTATGTCTCATTGCAAGAAATTTATTGAAGGATTTGAAAAAATAATAGGAGAAAGAATTGCAATATCGAAAATCGAATTTTATATTTGATACAACACTAAAACTGCTAGATAAAATCAGATTAGGGTAAGATCCACATTTGCATTAAAGGCAATCACCCCGAGTGGACTAAACTTACAAGCCTGGTAGCAAGGACTTTAAAGATGAGATTGTACCGTTTGGAAATTAAAAAATAAACACTAGGATTTATAATGCAATACGATGAAGTCTTAAATTTTCTTTATAGTCAGATTCTCTATTTGGGGAATCATCATAGATATACAAATTTTCCATTTCCTCGGACGCTAGTAAGTTTTGAATCTGCTTTAAATCGATTGCGAGATTTTATTGAACCGAAAGAGAATTTTAATTTCATCGGTCATCGATTGGGGGATTTCCTACACTATCCTAAAAATTTAAATGAAACTCAATATATTCCTACATATAAAAGTACAATAGATTTAATGAAGCAGGGATTTACCGAATCAGGTTTAAATGCACTAGAATTAGATTTGAGAATGGGTGACGGGGGGGAAGTTTATGTAACACATGATGAATTAAAACCAAATCTTCATCCCGATTCTTTAAACTATTTAAAAAATAATACATTCTATAAATTTATAAATAATTTTATAGAAAATAAATTTTATGAAAAAAATAAGCTATTTATTGAGTTAAAAGTATCTCCGAAGATCATAGACATTGAAAGTTTTTCATTTTTTCCAGATATGCTAAAATCTTCGGAGAAAAAATTGATAGAGAATATTTTTATTCTATTAGAAAAGGCTTTACTTCCCTACTTATCTGAGCGAGAAGCTATCAAAAAATCCATTTCCTTTGTTTCCTTTAGTAAGCGTTCCTTAGAGTATGCTTATGAATATTCAAATGATTCCTATGAGTACTTTTTAATTGTATCAACAAATCAATTTATTAAAAAAGAGCTTTCTCCTTTATTCTATTATAAACCATTTGATGAAAATCAAATTTCAGAAATAAAAGCAGCGGAATGGCTTACGGGAATATGGTTTGATCCCTTTCATATTGATAACGCATTCGATACTTTTAGCGAAATCAATTCTTATCGAAATAATAAATTGAGGTACTACATTTCGACTTATGGAATGGATTTCGATGAATTACTCATTAAATTAAAGAATAGCTTTAGAAATAAGAAACTTCCCGTCAGTGGAATTATTTTTGATGTACTCTAAAAAAAATATGGAATAAATCTCTTATCCCATATTATAAAAATTATTTTACAGTAACTGTGATTGTCTTACTTAGGGAGGGACCATAACTCTGATGGGCTCCATTTGCAAATTGGAGTGTTAGCTTATATGTACCGGGATCTAAGGTTAGGGTAGTTTCTGTCTGGCCTTTTCCATAGTGAATATGTTTATCATCTGCAGGAATAGTTTCTCCGGAAACCACTGAGTCTTGGTTGATCAAAAGATGATGATGGCCTGAATTGGGTTTTATTTCTCCCGCTGGGGCTATTTCAAGATCCTTTACGCCAAACTTTACATCAAAAGGAGAAGTGACTTCTGCATTGTCTTTGGGCTCAATAAAGAATACCTCTCCAGTCTGTTCTGTTTTTTTACAACTCCAGATTAGGAGTAGACTGATTGCAAAAAAATTTATTAAAATTTTATTCATAATTTAATTTTATGAATAAAGACTAAACTGGCAAGCTAAAAAACCTTTCTAAGAATCTCAATTTTCATTGAGTAAATTTCGTATAAAGACTAATTCTTTTTTTGATCTCTCCGATTTCATCCCATTTTCATAAGTATGAACTTCTCCATTCTTTTTTTTAATCAATAATTTCCATGGTTGTTTGTATATAAATATTGAAATGTATGACACAAAACTATCTGCAAAATAATCATCGGGATTGATGGCTGAGTAAAGTGAAGGAAAAGATGTTTTTTCTAGGGAGTTATAGATTTCTTCTGCATTGGGATCTATTTCAAAGTTTGAATTATCTGAATAAAAAAGAATTTTATTTCTTTGGGGGAAACTAGTGTCATCATACACTGATACCTC